>MDTC01270025.1_pt1 | contig 173534 bp, 154 predicted proteins | sample 811181 | NCBI WGS metagenome assembly MDTC01 (sample SAMN05326644, study PRJNA326480) | marine metagenome | isolation source: seawater | place: Pacific Ocean: North | collected 2011
CTGCATTCCCCTCAGGTCACGTACTGTTTTGTACGCTCCCTTCAGTCCATTTGTCTTCCCAAAGGACTTCATCCTTACTTGGAGCCCTATTGTCTTTGGGTAGGGCTCCCATTAAGACGTAAACGAGAATGCAGCAATCTGGTCAATCTGCTCTAGTGTTGTCAGTCCTAAAAGCGCTTTCTTGAGTCCATCATAACGCAACGGCTTGTAACCGACGATCTGTGCAGCCTCTTCAATTTTATGCGAACTCGCATTTTCTGAAATGAGATCACGTATCTCCTCAGTCACTATAACCAGCTCGTGGAAGGCCACACGCCCCCGATACCCTGTGTTACGACAGGTCGAGCACCCATTGCCTTTATAGAAGGGGATTTCCCCCTCTTTCACTTGTACCTCATCAAAGTACTTTTCTAAAAACCCTAATGAAGGGTAATAAGCCTCTTTACAACGATCACAAATACGGGCTGCTAATCGCTGGGCCATAACCCCTAAGATTGACGGTGCCACCATGTACGGCTCAATCCCCATCTCAACAAGACGCAAGACTGCTTGTACCGCTGTATTCGTGTGTAAAGTCGCAAACACTAAGTGCCCAGTGAGCGCCGCTTCAGTCGCAATTTTAGCGGTTTCTAAATCCCGAATTTCCCCAACAAGTAAGACATCAGGGTCTTGACGAAGTAAGGCGCGCAATAAAGTACTAAACTTTAACCCAATGGCATGGTTAACCTGTGATTGAGTAATGCCATCCAGTTGCATTTCAATCGGGTCCTCAATCGTAGAAACATTAACTGTAGGCTTATTAATTTCATGCAGCGCCGCATAAAGGGTGGTTGTTTTACCAGACCCTGTCGGCCCCGTTACAAAAATAATCCCATTAGGGTTTTCAATAAGCCGCTTAAAAGGCGTTGTGATGCTTTGTGAGATGAGCATCTGATCAAGCGTCAAAAAGTCTTTCTTATTACTTGGTGCCAGAATACGAATCACCACTTTTTCTCCATCACGAGAAGGCATAAAGTTTACCCGGAAATTCACTTTACTACTTCCTATCTTCATAGAGAATGATCCATCCTGAGGGATCCGCGTCTCAGCAATGTTTTGATCTGTTACGATTTTTCCACGAGCTACCATCGCAGGGTGCAAAGCCTTTGAGAAACGCAAGAATTCACGCAACTGGCCATCAACACGGAATCGTACTCGGCTATATTCCTCAAATGGCTCCATATGAATATCAGACGCACGCTCTTTAATGGCTAGGAATATGAGTGACTCAAAGATTTCTGTAACCTGGGTGGACTCTCCCATAGCTACGATTTCTTGGTCGCTCAACTTGCTTGCAACTTCTTTATTTGCTTCTTCAAATCGATGAATAGACTCAGAGAGACTTTCCTCACTCGAGTAATTAACATCAATCGCATCCTTGATTTCACTTGGTAAAGAGAATACTGGACTGAGCTTTGTTTGCGCAATCGCCTCAATACGCTTAAGAAGTGCAGTGTCCTCAGGCGTTGAAGAAGAAATTGTTAAAATATCATGAATTTCATAAAGGCCTACTACTTGGATTTTACGTGCTACTTCTTCAGGGATTTTTTCAACAACTTCAGGCTGAATAATACTTGAAGTAGGATCCACATAAGTAATGCCAATCGATTCACTCCACAGGATACAGGCATTTTTCCTGGACATGAGGTCTTTATCAATGAGAGCCTCAAGCATCGCTAGAGAGCCCTCTTTGTGCTCCTCACACAAAGGCGCATATTCTTCATGAGCAACTACCTCAGGGTAACGCTCTTTTAGAAGCTCTATAAACTTATTATTTATTCTTTCTTCTAGCATGGCGGGCCTTCTTTAGATGATCTTGGACAGCCTTTTGAATCTCAGACTGATCGATGAGTTGCTTTGCCAGAGAGGAACTCTTCTTTTCTTCATCTGCTTCTCGAAGAAGATCCATCAGGCTAAACTTCACTTCTTTAAGCGAAGATTGCTGGGGCTGTTGTGTTGTTTCTTGTTCTTCTGACATAGCAATTCCTCCTTAAGACTCAGCAGGTTCCTCCTGAGGATCAAAAGTGTCTTTAAGTATTTTTATCATTTCTTCCTTGGGGGTATCCTTACGGATGTATTGAGAGGCTCCTCGAAGAATCGCTTTCTCTACGGACTCTCTTGTTGAAACTGAGGTCAACATGATAACAAAGGCATCAGGATCATGCTCCATAAGCTGATCAAGTGCATCAATCCCATCAATCCCAGGCATGTTAACATCCATGAAGATCACATCAGGCTTTTCTTGTTTATAAACCTCAATGCCTTCCTTAGAGCTTCCTGCTTCAAGGAACTCTTCAATGCCAACTTCCTTTAGGACCATTTTTACAAACATCCGGATGTGGGCTTCATCATCTACAATTAGTGCTTTTTTTGGTATAGTCATGGGGCTTCCTCCTAATTTTTAAATGTTACCGTAAACACCGCTCCTCCTTTGGGGTTATTACCAGCGGTAATTTCTCCGCCGTGGCTGTCTACAATCTTTTTACAAATAACAAGGCCTAGGCCGGTACTTTTTTCTCCACCGGTAGGGCGTACTGAAGTTTTTCCAAAGCTGGTGAACAGGAATTGCTCTTCACCTTGTGGAATCCCCTGTCCTTGGTCTTTTACAGAGAAGGTCGTGTGCTTATCATTCTGGCTGATTTCGATAGTCACCGTACTATCGTGTTCGGAAAATTTAATAGCGTTCGTAATTAAATTATCGATGACCTGAGGGATTCTATTTTTATCGCCTTGTATGGGCCTAATTTCCCCTGATGTAACTAAATTAAGTTTGATGCCTTTTTTATCGGCAGTCATTTGATGGACTTTGATAGCTGCCTGGGCTTTACTAAGTAGGTCAAACTCATCAAATTTGACTTTCATGAGCCCTTCTTCAACATCAGAGAAATCAAGGAGGTTCTCTACCAAGAAGAGCACAGATTCTGAGGCTGTGTGCATGGTATCAAGAATCTCCTTTTGCTCTTTATTGAGCTCTCCGGCTCCTCCATCCTTGAGGACTTCTGCAAGCCCTCGGATCGAGACTAGGGGGTTACGCAGATCGTGAGTAGCAATCCCCAAGAGGCGATTAATATCCAGGTTCGCCTTCCTAAGTTTTTTAACCAAATTATAAATCCGGATATGGAGCTTAATGAGGATCGCAATTTCTTGGAGCTTGAAAGGCTTAGTGATATACCCGGAGGCCCCAGCTTCATAACTTTTTAGAGTGGTTTCTTGGTCTGTACTGCTGGCCATCATTAGCAAGACAGGCATATCCTCATTCCCAGGGATTTCTCTGAGGGCTGTACACACATCTAGACCCTTCATATGGGGGAGGTTCATGTCCAGCAGCACAAGGTCTGGAGGGATTTTAGCAGCTGTTTCAAGGCCTTCTGCTCCAGTCCCAGCACTAATAACCTCTAGCTTTTCCTCACCTAAGGCGTAAGAAAGCAACTCTCGGTTGGGCTTATTACCATCAATAATAAGCACTTTCGGAAGTGGGCCTGTATATTCTGCCTCAGATCCTGATTTGGGTGTGCTTGAGGTCATAACCTGATAAATAGAAGTAAGTTACCTGGGTATACTCTATCATAACAGGATGCCTGCCGAAGTCAAAGTAAAAATGAGATATTAATAGCCTTTTGGGCTATTAATAGCGGTAATGCTCGGGCTTATAGGGCCCTTCCACTGGTGTACTGATGTACATCGATTGCTCAGGGGTGAGCTTGGTGAGCTTTGCGCCAATTTTCTCTAGATGTAACCGAGCTACTTCCTCATCCAGTTGTTTCGGGAGGAGGTAGACCTTATTTTCGTAGCTATCTTTATGCTCCCATAGGTCTATTTGTGCAAGTACCTGATTAGCAAAGGAGTTAGACATCACAAAAGAGGGGTGCCCAGTAGCGCACCCTAAATTGACCAAACGCCCCTCAGCCAGGAGGTACATTTGTGTTCCATCTTCAAAGGTATAGCGGTCTACCTGAGGTTTGATGGCTTCTTGAGTGATTTTTGGGTCATTCTGGAGTTTCGTGACCTGGATCTCATTGTCAAAGTGTCCAATGTTACAGACGATCGCTTGATCTTTCATCTGTTTCATGTGCTCTAGGGTGATAATATCTAGGTTTCCTGTTGTGGTAACGTAGATATCGGCTTTGCCCAGAGTATCTTCTAGTAGGGTGACTTCATAGCCGGCCATAGCCGCTTGTAGGGCGCAAATGGGGTCAATTTCAGTTACTTTTACGATCGCGCCTTGGCTACGTAAGGATTCGGCTGAGCCTTTTCCTACGTCTCCATAGCCGCAGACTACGGCCGTTTTACCTGCAATCATGACGTCAGTAGCGCGCTTGATCCCATCGACTAAAGACTCTCGGCAGCCATAAAGATTATCAAATTTACTCTTTGTGACTGAGTCATTTACGTTGATTGTCGGGACGAGTAGGCTCCCTTCTTCTACCATCTTGTAAAGACGTTTCACGCCGGTAGTGGTTTCTTCAGAAATTCCTTTGAGCTCCTCAACAACGCCTTGCCAGTGGTTGGGGCTATTCTTTTGAGTTTCTTTGAGTAGGCTTTTGATGACGGCAACTTCTTCGTTGTCAGTAGCTTCTTCTACCCATGTAGAGCCTTTTTCTAGTTCGTAGCCCTTATGAATTAAGAGGGTCGCGTCCCCACCATCATCTACGATAAGATTAGGCCCCTTGCCGTCAGGCCAGGTGAGGGCTTGGAAGGTACACCACCAGTATTCTTCTAGGGTTTCACCTTTCCAGGCAAATACAGGAGTGCCTGTTTTAGCGATAGCCGCAGCAGCATGATCCTGAGTCGAAAAAATATTACAACTGGCCCAACGTACATCTGCTCCTAATGCTTTTAGGGTTTCGATGAGCACAGCCGTTTGAATTGTCATATGCAAAGAGCCACTCACACGCACGCCTGCTAAGGGTTGTGCAGAAGCATGTTTTTCGCGTATAGCCATTAGGCCTGGCATCTCTTGCTCGGCTACTTCAATCTCCTTACGGCCCCAATCAGCAAGTGAAATGTCAGCTACTTTATAGGGGATTTGTTCTTGGGCTTCCATGCTGATCATTGAACGGTTTCTGCAATGTTTTGAGATTGAATGGCTTTCTTTAACGCATCGACTTTATCAGTCTGTTCCCAGGGAAGATCCTGGTGGGTAAAGTGCCCATAAAGGGTTGTCTTTGTGTAGATAGGGCGCAATAGGTTTAGCTGTGTAACAATATCGGCAGGTTTGAAGCTAAATACAGTATTGAGAGCACCTAGAATAGCTTCCTCTTCGTATTTCCCAGTACCATAAGTATTTACGCAAATAGAAGTAGGCTCTGGATAGCCAATGGCATAAGAGATCTGCAGCTCTACTTTGTCAGCAAATCCAGCAGCAACTAAGTTTTTCGCGACCCAACGGCACATATAAGCAGCTGAGCGGTCTACCTTAGAGGGGTCTTTCCCGGAGAAAGCACCTCCTCCGTGGTGAGCAGCACCGCCATAAGTATCTACAATAATCTTACGGCCTGTGAGTCCTGCGTCCCCTTCAGGGCCACCAATAACAAACTTACCTGTGGGGTTAATGAGGTATTGGGTCTCGTCAGAGAGGAGTTCACTCGGGAGTGTTTTCTTTATAATTTCCTCAATACAGAAGCTGCGAATCTCTTCTAGGGAGACGCCTTCATCGTGTTGGGTAGAAATCACTACGCTGTCCACATGGGTGACGGTGTCACCTTCATAGGATACAGCAACTAAAGTCTTGCAGTCAGGGCCTAACCAAGAGGGGTTTCCACTGTGGCGGGCTTTGGCTAAGGCCTGAGCCAGCTTGTGAGCAAAAATGATCGGAGCAGGCATGAGCTCAGGAGTCTCTGAGCAGGCATAACCAAACATAATGCCTTGGTCTCCTGCACCTTGTTCTTCGGTTTCTTTTCCTTGTGCACCGCAGGCATCTACCCCTTGAGCAATATCAGGAGACTGCTGTGACATCGTGTTATTAATATACACGTGATCTGCATGGAAAGGTTCACCATCGCGCACGTAACCAATTTCACGAATCGCCTTACGGACAATTTTATCGTAGTCCACTTTGGCTTTTGTAGTTACCTCGCCGGAGATAAACACGCAGTTAGTTTTTAATAGGACCTCACAGGCAACGCGGCTTTGGGGGTCTTGTTCCAGGCAGGCATCTAATACAGTATCTGAAATGTAATCAGCTACTTTATCGGGGTGGCCTTCACCTACAGATTCTGATGAGAATTGGCGTCGATATGACATAGCACCTTAATAGTAAGGACTATAGGGCAACTCGTCAATTAAAGTCTTCTTATTCCTGAAGGCTTTCGCGGCTTTGCTTATTGCAGTCCTTGCAGAGGTATTTTTGTCTCCCCTGGGTTGTCTTGCCACATTTGATAAGGCGTGCGCTTCCGCAGTGGGGGCACTTAGTGGAACATCCTTCTTCAGGGAGGAACTCGTTCTCATCCATGGCTGCCGCATTTTGGGCTAGTAATAGTGCCTGAATGACATGATCTAGTTCTTTGCTGTCATGCTGGAGTTCGTCTGAGATTTCTTGAAGGCGCTTAATAAAGTCAATGTAGGCCTTTTGATAAAGAATATCAAATTTACCCAGATCAATCTCTAGATTGATAAAAGAGGGGGGTAAATCCATATTGCACTGAGCAAAGGTTTGCTTGAGCTGGTGGTTAACCTCCCTAGAAAAATGGCTGATTTTTGTAGTAGCTCGCTTAAAATTCTCCCCAGCTTCCACAAAAGGGGTAATTGACTTGAGGAGTTCTTTAACTCCATTGGTCGTTAAGACGAGTTGTTCAGTCTTAGATGAATTATATCTATGTTGTTCTCCCATTGGTTTTCCCTCCCAATATGCTTGATTGCCCGTACTTAAGTTGTGGGTTTCCCTGTCCCTGTATTAAGTACTTGTAGTTAATGATATACAGATATTGATAATTATCAATATCAAAATATATTAATTTGTTGATTTAAGATGTAAGTTGCTGGTAGAGAGCAGTTTGACGATTTGTGCTTTTTTGGTTCTGTACGGCCATCGCGTAAGCTACAGGATCCCCCACGAGGAAAACCTTCCGGCGGGCTCGGGTGATACCTGTATATAAAAGGCTGCGTTGCAACATGATAAAATGCTGCTTAAGTAGCGGGATGACCACAAAAGGATATTCACTCCCCTGGGACTTATGGATGCTGATTGTGTAGGCTAGGGCCAAATCGCTTAAGTCCGCGCGTTCGAACGTCACTTCAAGCCCATCAAAATTTGCCGTAAGGGTTTGATCCTGAGTGTTTACTGCAGTGACCGTACCTAAGTCTCCGTTAAAAATCCCTTTATCGTAGTTATTCCGTGTTTGGATGAGTTTATCACCGACTTTAAACTGCAAGAAGCTTTGAGTTTTTTGAGGGTTTAGGCTGCGTTGGAGAGTCTGGTTTAGGTTGGCGATGCCTGCAGTACCCCGATGCAACGGAGCTAGAACTTGGACATCTTCTTGGCTTGATTTAGGAAAATACCGAGGGATTGTTTTTTTACAGAGCTGTGTTACTGTTTCTAGGCATTCTTCAGGTGTAGTTGCCTTGATGAAGAATAAATCATTGCGCGGGATAATCTTATCGATCGTGGCATAAGCTGTGGGTAGGGTAGTTTCACCCTTAAGGATAGCGTGGGCGGTAAGGACAATGTCATTACGGCCTTTTTGGCGGAAAATTTGGTTTAAGCGTGTAACAGCAAATGTATCCGAGCGGATAATATCCTGTAAAACATTACCCGGCCCAATAGAGGGTAGCTGGAATACATCTCCGACCAAGATGAGGTGAGCAGTATGCGGGATAGCTTCGAATAAGGATGCTGCTAAAGAGGTATCGAGCATGCTTGTTTCATCCACGATGAACACATCTCCCTTGAGGGTGTGACTGCTATTCGCGGTGAAGCCGTGTGTTGTAGGGTCAAATTTGAGTAGCCGGTGGATCGTTTGTGCATAGGCTCCGGTAGTCTCAGTCATCCGTTGTGCGGCGCGCCCGGTGGGTGCAGCCAAGCAAATACGAACTTTCTTGGCTTTTAATATATCTACGAGGGCTCGTAGGATTGTTGTTTTACCTGTACCTGGCCCCCCTGTAATGACGGAGAGTTTGTTAGAGAGCGCTGCTTCGAGCGCTAGTTTTTGCTCCCCGGCAAAGTCAAACCCGGCACGCTCTTGAGCCCAGCTAATAGCTTTATCTATAATGATGGAGGGTAGGGCAGAAGGGGTTTGGGCAATTTCACGAACACAACGCGTGATGCGTGTCTCAGCTGTTTTAAGTTGAGGGCGCTGGAGTAAATTATCCCAGGGCAGGGCCACGAGCTCTTTTTCTTGAACTAAGCTGGCAATACGCTCTTCAACTAGCTGTATGTCAACATCAAGGTGTTGGGCCGCTTCAGTCTTTAGCGTCTCGTGGTCTGTGCAGGTATGGCCCTGACTTTCGAGCTCAGTTAAAGCAAAGAGGATGCCTGCATCCAGTCGGTTAGGGCTATTGTTGGGCATTCCAAGGTTGAGTGCGATTTTGTCAGCAGTTTTGAACCCGATGCCGTGGATTTCGCGTGCGACACGGTAAGGATCATTGCGCAGGACAGTAATGGCACTGGCCCCATAGTTTTTAACTAAACGTAAGCACAATGACGTTCCTACGCCATAAGTCTTTAGGAACAGCATGACCTCTCGTAGTGCTTGCTGATCATCCCAGGCTTTTTTTATAGCCTTAGCGCGCTCTTTACCTATTCCTGGGATATCTCGCAAACGGGCGGATTCTTCGGAAATAACGGTTAGCGTATCCTCTCCAAAAGCATTAACGATTTTTTCGGCATAAGTTTTACCAATGCCAGGTATTAATCCACTGCCTAAGTATTGGCGGATTCCGTATACAGTAGCAGGTAGCTTTGACTCGAAGCCTAGTATTTTAAATTGTCTGCCGTAAGTGGGGTGCTGAACCCAGTTGCCTTTTAAGCTTAGTGTTTCCCCACATTGCACTCCAGGGAGCGCACCCGTAACTACGACTGTTTCACTTGGGCTTTGTGTTTTAAGTTCTCCAATGCAGAAGTGGTTGTCTTCGTTAAAAAAGAGGATGCGTTCAAGAACACCTAATAGGGTTTCTTGCTGCGTATGAGTCAGGGTGCTCATGAGAGCGTAGCGTGGGCAGGCGCTGGCTTATCAAGATTAAAAAGTGTCTCCCCTGCAGTATACAGGTTTTCAAATACACCTAAAGGCTCAGGCGTAAGCCCGACGAGCTCATCATGCGTATGAGTCCCTGTTGTGACCAAGCCGTAAGGCATATTTACAGAATAGGCTGCTTCTGCATCGTAGGGGGAGTCTCCGATAAGGAGGCTTGTTTCCGGCTCTGCTTTAAGATGCTCAAGTGCGTATCGGGTAAATTCGGGTTGAGGCTTACGGTGCGGGGTTTCACCCACACAAATAATATCATCTAAGTAGGGAGCAATCTGGAGGTGCTCACAAACGCTGCGTGCATTCTGTGCAATTTTATTTGTGAATACTGCGAGTTTGTAATCTTTATTTTTGAGGGACTCTAAGATCCATTGTGCACCAGGGAGCAGGAATAGGTCTTCAAACATAATAGTTTGAAAATAGTCTACAAATATTTTGAGGGCTTCTTCAACCCGCTCATCACCACCGAGGAGTTTGGGGACAGTAACGGATAAAGAGCCCCCAATGAGCTTGCGCATGGTGGGGAAATCGACTGTTTCTTTGAGCCCGAGCTGTTCTGCCGTGTGTAAATAAGCACGGTATAAGGCTTGGAAATTATCAACAAGCGTTCCGTCTAGATCAAATAAGAGTGTTTTAGCGTTGGATGGTTTCAAGGTCTTCAGAAAAGGCTTTAGAATTAGTGTATAAAAGGAATTCTCGCAAGAAAATCATGCCATATTTCTGGAAGTCCTTGGCAGTAATGAGCTTCTCTTCATCCTTATGGTAGGCACTTAGGTATTCTGGCCCGCCTGGGATGCTATTATTTTGACGCAAGCTCTCTAGGTTTAGATTTATTAAAAAGTTATCTTCTTTAGGCTCCATTTTTAGGGCTTTTTCTAGCGCCCAGAGGCCGAACTTAATGCGCGCGAGATTGAGCATTAGCTTAAGTTTAGCCTGCTCCTGGAGAGTAGGGGGGGCCCCCATGTAGGAGGCGAGCAGGTGTGCCTGTTGGTCTGTATCCAAATTCATCAGGTGTGAGAAGATCCCTAGATCGGTGAATCGATTGTCAGTGCCCGCATTTTCCCAATCAATCAGGTAGACGTTTTGGCCAGAAACCATCACATTATCTCTGTGTAAGTCTAGGTGTGCTATGACTTGTTGGGGCTCTGTTTTTTTGAAGGCTTTTTCAATTTTAACAATAGCTTCGAAGACCTCTTCAAAAAGAGGAGTATGTTTGTTTTGCTGCTTTTTCAGATTCCTAGCATAGTACTTCGAGCGACTTGCTAAAGAACGCTTGAATGAGGGCTCGGGAGGCTTTTGGTGTAAGGCTCTAAAATGAGCCCCTAAATGTGTGAGTATGTTTTTGCTTACAGGGCGCCCCCTTAGTGTTCTTCCCGGGATGAAGGCCACAGCAATGAGGTGTTTGTCAGGTGAAATATAATGAACTTTTGGGCCTATACCAAGCTCATCTGCGGATTTTGTCCCTCGTAGGATACGCTCCCGCTTATGCTTACTGTATTGTTTATTCATCACCCGAATGAAGTAGGCCTCTTCTGGGCCTGATGCATTCTCTGGTTTGACTACATAAAGGTAAGTGTTTGCGTGCCCGGCCTTAATGTTTTTCAGACTTAAACGTGGATAAGGGAGAGTATAGAGCTGCTGAAGTGCTTGTGCAAATGTGGCCTGTTCTTCTTGGGGGACCAAGGCGCGCTCTTGCTCAGTCAGCCGGTCAAAAGGCGAGCGCAATGCCTGCATATAAATTCCCCAGGCAAGGCACAAGGTTAGCCCAAGGGCTAGGAGTTTTTTTGGTTTAGTTAGCGGTGTTACTGATGTCATTTACAAGCTCCAAGTCCTTTATATAGGCTTCAGAGCTTATGTACAAGAAGAACTCACGCCAGAAGATATGCCCTAAGCGTTGAAAGTCTTCAGAGGTCTCAAGTTTTACCTTTCCGCTATAATAATCATTAAGAAAGTCTTTGCCTGTAGGTAGGCCGTAGTTGTTGAGTAAGTTATCTCGGGTAAAAGCATCAATAAATGCAGTGTCTTTAGGGTCGCGTTTTAAGGCTTGGCTGTAGGCCCAGGCAGCAACCCTCAGGTGAGAGATTTGCTCCATTAGGTTGAGCTTAGCGTGGTGCTCTGGTAAGGGGTTATTATTGAAATAGAACTTAAGGAGTTTCTTCTTCTGGGCTTCATCTAGATTCATGAGGTGGGAGAATATCCCAAGATCAGCAAAGCGTTCATCTAGGCCCGAGTCATCCCAATCAATCAAGAAAACGTTTCCATCAGGAGACTCGATGATATTGCCTGGGTTTAAATCAAGATGGCTGAGTACTTTGTCAGGCGCGCGGTTAAATGCACTTTCTATTGTGGCCATTGCCTCTAGGGCTTGGACCAAAGGGATGGCTTGAAAATTGGAGTCTTTATTTAAACGAATGACAAGTGCTCGTGTACGCTTCATAAGGCTGCGCCCCGCATCAGACAGTAGCGGGCCGGTATGGAGTGCCTTTATTTTATGTACAATGGTCTTGAATAAATCTTCATTTTTGAGCTTCTGGGGGTAAATATCATTGCCTTCGATAAATTCTCGGGCCAAGAGCTTTTTGTCATCAGAGACATAAAGTATCTTTGGGCTAACGCCTAGATCCCGGCCAATAAGGCTTGCTTGTACGACGCGTTTGCGTGTTTTCGTACTTAAGTTGATCATTTCTCTAAAGAGATAACTAGGATTCTCCTCTTGGATACTTTGATCGTGGCGGGTTACCTTAAAAAGCTTTGCCTGGCCTTGATCTTCAAAAGAGAGGCCATCAGGGAGCCGTGTAATATCAAAAAAACCAGGGCTGTCTGGGAACAGAAACTGCAGAGCTCTTTCTATATGCTCTTGCTCCGTATAAGTTAGAGTAGGGTATTCTTTAGGGACAATATAGCGAAATTCCTTAATACGGGCCATATCCCGCATAAGGAAATCAATTGCAAGAAATGCAATACCTATCAATAGGTAAGCAACCCATGTTCTCTTACTCATGAATAATTATTTAGGTAGGAAACTACGTCTAAGGTATTAAGGCCTCAGCACCTTATTGTGGCAATCCGTAAAGTGGAAGGTTGCAATCAAGATAATATCAATAATTGTCCAGATTCCTAGTCCTCCTAAGGTAAGCAACATTAAGATCCCTGTTCCTGTTTTCCCTACATAAAAACGATGTATACCGAAAGCCCCTAGCACAATGGCTAGCACAAGGGCGGCTACAAAGTTTTTGTCGCTAGTTTCACAAGCTTCACATTTTTCTCCATTAGTACTCATAGTTTGATAATTATATATCAATGCTTGAGTGCTGTCAATAATAGACCCTGGGTGAGCCTTGTAAGTTACTCTAGGGGAGCTGCTTGAAGAGTTATCAGGTCCTGAATAAAAGCCTCAGAGTATATATAGAGAAAGAACTCACGCCTGAAGGCCGCTCCAATGTCTAAGAAATCCTGAGGCGTCTCTAGCTTGCCTTGCTTTTCATTGTAAAAATACTCAAGGAATTGATCTCCAGAAAGTATGGCGTTACTGGTAAGTAGCAATTCAGGCGAGAATTCTTTGGCAATTTTGGCATGGAACGTGGGGTCTCTTTCAAGAATTTGGTGCTGAGCCCATAAGGATAACTTAAGTGCTGCAACGGCTTCCATAATTCGGAGCTTTGCTCGTTCTATTTCGGTAACCTGGCCTTCAAAGTAGAAATCTAAGTACTGTGCTTTTTGCTGTGGGGTGAAATACATCATTGTAGCAAGTAAGCCAAGGTCAGCGAAGGGGTCATCTAGGCCCGCGTTCCCCCAGTCGATTAAGAAAACCGTTCCTTCTTTTTCTAGGATATTTTCTTTATGTAGGTCGAGGTGTACAAAGACTTTCTTGGGGTTTACCTCGAAGGCTGCTTTGATTTGAGCAAGTGCACTGCGGATTTGACTGAATGATGCTAAGGGAGATTGTTCCTCTATCTTGGCTAAATGTTCATGAGCCATGCCCATTAATGTTTTTCCTGGGGCTGAGAGCTTCGGTCCTTGGTGTAGTTTACGCAAGTTGTTGGCTATACTCTGTATTATGGCCGTTTCTTTAAAGCGGTCTGGGTGTAGTGTTTCACCCGGTATGAAATCCATGATCATTAAGGCTTTATCTTCTGAATGAAAGTGGATTTTAGGGCTTATTTCTAGGTTACTTGCAATGAGGTTGGCCTCTAAAAAGAGGTCTCTGTAAGCAGCACTGGTTGTGGGCATTGTCCGTAGCAAGTAGGTACCCAAAAGATAGTCTCCATCAAATAATTCGAGCTTGTAGAGTTCATCCCCAGAGAAGCCATCTGTCAGTGGAATGAGTTGTGCTTCTTGTGTAGAGGGGAAGACGGTCTTTAAGGCAATATCAAGCTGGGCTTGGTCATTTTCTGTAAGTTGTTGTGCCTTTAAAGAGGGCCCTAGGGGTAGTAAGATAAGGGCAGATAGGAGTAGGGCTAAATAGTTGCTCTTCATGCTTGATAATTTTATATCAAGCATGAAGAGGTGTCAATCCTAGAGCCTATTCTTACTCTGTAAGCTACTCTAGGGAAACTGCTTGAAGATCTTGGGCAAAGGCTTCGGAGCGCGTATAAAGTAGGAATTCACGCAGGAAAGAATTACCGAGTGCTTCAAATTCTTGGGCTGTTTCTAATTTCCCGTCCTGATTATAGAAAGCATCAAGGAATTCGTTTCCGGAAGGAATATTAGAATCCTCTAGAAGAGCTTCGAGAGTAGAGGGTTGGATACTATCGTTAGCAGCAGGGGTTATCTGAGCAGCTTGAAAATGAGCCCATAGTGCTCCTTCGAGTGAAACAGCTGCTTCCATGAGGCGCAACTTGGCTCTATGGACTTCTGCAATAGGGCCTTCAAGGTATAGGCTTAGCAGCTGCTCTTTTTCTTGCGGGTTACAGTACATGAGTATAGCGAGCCTGGCTAGGTCGGCAAAAGGATCATCTAGCCCTGCCGTTTCCCAGTCGATAAAGAAGACTTCCCCATCTTTTTCTAGGATGTTTTCTTTGTGAAGATCTAGGTGAGTAGAAACTTTGTGGGGGTTAACGTCAAAAGCAGCCTGAATTTTTAGAATCGTAGTCTGGATGGATTCATAGACTTCCTGGGTTAAATGACCATGGTCATTAAGGCTATCTAAGAGCGTATGGTTTATTAGGGACATCTGCATACCAGGGTCTGAGAGTAGTGGCCCTTGGTGCAGCTTGTGTAAGTGCGAAACAACAGTTTTTAATATCTCAGGGTCTCTAAAACGTTTTGGGTGTAATGTCTCCCCAGCGATGAAGTCCATGATTAGAAGGCTCTTATCTTGGGCAACATAATGGATTTTGGGACTAATACCTAAGTCACTAGCAATTAAACTAGCCTCTAAGAAGCATTCTCCTTGCAGGATGCTTTCTTCAGGCATGGTACGTAACACATAAGTCCCCAGGAGGTTCTCTTTGTCGTCGAAGGTCTCTAGTTTATAGAGGCTTGCACCCGAGAAGCCACCTGTAAGGAGGCTGAGTTGTGTTTTTTGCGCAAGTGGAAAAACCTCCTGTAGAGCAACATCAAGCTGGGCTTGCTCGTTTTCGGTAAGTTCTTGTGCGTTTAGAGAGGATGTCAGGGGTAGTAAGACAAGTAATAATAAGTTGAGTGCCTTACTTTTCATAATTGATATGTATTTAGGTGTTTATTTCCATGCAGGGATGACTGCGCTTCCAAATGTTTTTTGAATATAGGTTTCTGTTGCTGTAGATTGGTAAATGTTCAGAAAGTCTTCGAAGATAGCTTTGTCCTTGTCAAAATTACGCACTACAAAGATGTTAGCGTAAGGGGAGTCTGTGCTTTCTTGCGTGATGGTAGTTTCCTTAATGTCTAAACCTGCTACGAGGGCCCAGTCTGTGTTGATGATTGCCGCATCAAGGTCTGGGAGGGAGCGAGGTAGCTGTGGGGCCTCAATTTCTATAATGTTTAGCTGTTTGGGGCTTCCTGCGATGTCGAGAAGAGAAGGCGTGTTTCCCGCATTGTCTTTTAGGTGGATGAGGCCTTTTTCTTGAAGTAATAGAAGGGCTCGGGATCCATTAGTCGGATCATTCGGAATGCCTACTTGAGCTTTTTCAGGGAGTTCTTCTAGAGTCTTATACTTATCAGAGTAGATGGCCATCGGTAGGAGGATGGTCTTTCCTAAAGAGATTAGGTTGTAGCCCCGTGTGCGGATTTGGTCATCCAAAAAGGGCTGATGCTGGTAGCAGTTGGCATCGAGGTCACCTTCATTCAAGGCAATATTAGGGAGGATAAAGTCGTTAAACTCGACAATATGAACCGTGAGGCCTTGGGCTTTAGCTTGGTCGCGTACGAATTCTAGGATTTGGGCATGAGGCCCTGCGGTGACACCTATACTCAGTGCGTTGGCTTGGGCTGTGGTCTTTTTACTACAAGCTGCGAATAGGCACAAAGCACTCAAAAGGAGTGCAGCAATAGGAATTATTTTCTTAAGCATTTTGCGAGAGTATCACCCAGGGTTTGGATGAGTTGTACTAGGATAATTAGAATAATGGTAACACCGATGATAACGTCAAAGTCGTAGCGCTGATAGCCGTAACGGATAGCTAAGTCTCCAAGGCCTCCGCCGCCGACAGCACCGGCCATAGCTGAGAACCCTACTAGGGTGATCACTACAAGCGTCGTTCCAGAGATCAATGCGGGTAAGCTTTCAGGGAGTAGTACTTTCGTGATGATTTGCTTGCGGGTTGCCCCCATGGCGTGTGCGGCCTCAATCAGTCCATGAGGGACTGTATGGAAAGCTTCTTCACCCACACGGCATAAGAGCATTACTGAAGCAATACTTAGAGGGACTGAGGCTGCTAAGGTGCCTATAGTGGTGCCAGTAATAAAGCGAGTTACAGGCATAAGTCCTACCATGAGAATAATGTAGGGGATAGAGCGGATCGCGTTGATGTTAAAGCCAACGGTACGGTTTATCAAAAGATTCTGGGAAAGGCCTCCTTTTTTCGTCAGGAAGAGCACTACAGAAAGAGGCAGCCCAAAGAGTAGCCCTATGAATGTAGAGAGACCCGTCATGAGCAAGGTTTGCAGTGTAGACTCTAAGAATAGTTCGGTCATAGTGAAGGAATGTAGCCTAAGGTTTCCACTTGAATGTGTTGTTGGCTTAAAAACTCTAGGGCTTTATCCAGGGAGCTGCTTTTGTGGGGGATGCTAATAATGAGTGTCCCAAACATGCTCTGGCCAATGTGGTCTAGGTGGCCTGATACGATATTGATGGCTGCATCATACTCATGGATAAGCTGCGAGATTACGGGGCGCTTTGCTGTCTCTCCAGCAAAAATAAGCCTGAGCACAATATCAGAGGGTGCCCATTCAGGGCCTGAGGAGAGGTTCTCTTGGATAACTTCTGGAATATCGCGGTTGAAAATGGATTGGACGAAATTTTTAGTCAGGGCGCTTTGGGGGTGTGCAAAGATGTTTTCCACAGCGCCTTGCTCGAGGATGCGGCCTTGGTCCATCACATAGACAGTGTGGCAAATGTCACGGATGACAGAAATTTCGTGGGTGATGAGCACCACGGTCAAATCAAGGTCTCGGTTTAGGTTCTTGAGGAGCTGCAGGATGTCTTGGGTCGTTTCTGGGTCTAGAGAGCTTGTGGCCTCATCGCACAAGAGTACGCGTACTTTGCCGGCTAAGGCACGTGCAATAGCGACTCGTTGTTTTTGGCCTCCGCTAAGTTGGGCAGGGTAAGCATCGATACGTTCTTCGAGGCCAACTAGGGTTAGGCATTCGAGTGCGTATTTGCGAGACTCGGTATTAAGCGTCCCGGTGATTTCTAGAGGTAGGAGGACATTCTCAAGGACTGTTCTGCGGGAGAGCAGGTTAAAGTGTTGGAAGATCATCCCAATATGGTGCCGTGCTTCACGGAGTTGCTCGCGTGAGCACTTTAAGAGGTCTTTATCTTCGAACAATACATCCCCTTGGTCAGGTTTCTCGAGGGCGTTGATACAGCGCAATAGGGTGCTTTTGCCCGCACCACTGCGGCCAATAATGCCGGTGATACTTCCTTGGGGGATTTCCATAGAGACATCTTGGAGGGCGTGGATGGGCTTCCCTTTATGCTCATAGCGCTTATGAATCCCCTTTAAGGTGATAAGCGGTTCTATGGGCTCTAGTCGGCTCTGTGGATAAGGATTTTTCACTCAAGATAATGAAATAGGCATTCGTCTGTGTTGCCAACCAAAAAAGCGCTCTAATCAGCCCTTGACTCTTATTTACCCGGGGGCAGTATTCACACCGTCCAACAACACACAATTCACTATGTTTAAGAAGATTATTACTTGGGCTTGTCTCCTTGGGGCAAGCGTACTTACCGTAACTCCTGCCTATGCTACACGCAGTATTTCTTTTGATACAGGCTATGTAGTCCATCCTTATTCTAATAGGGCTTTCTCAAGTTTTGGGGTAGAGCTATTTGAAGCTCATGACTACTTATTTGGTCTGGTCAAAAATAAGTATTTTGAGCCTAATGGCTGGAATCGAGGGCTTCTTTTTGGTGCTGATTTGTTGATATTGTACCCACTGTCTTCAGCCTATACGATCAGTTATCATGAATTTGGGCATTACAGCCGCCTGGAAGCTGTTGGTCATGATCCTCATTTTGTGGGGCGGCCTAACCACTTTTTTGGCTTCTTCTTAGATAAGCTGGTGCATGCGCCTTTTGGGGGAGAGTCAACTGCGTATCCAGCCTTACCTGCGCTTACCAATGACGAGAAAATCGTTGTAGGGGGTGCTGGCGTGAATAATGAAATGCGTTTTGCTGGGGATATTGCAGATCGAGCCTATTATGACTATGGGCACGTGATGGACTTTGTTCCTTATATAAGCGGGAAGCTTTCTTCTGCGAGTTATGCGAGTGGAGATGAGCCTGGTAATGACATGAACTTCGTTTTGAATGCATATAAGGCTCAAGAGTATAATGTGTCTCGTGCGGATATTAACCGTGCCAACTGGTTGTCTTTGGTGTTGAGCGCTTCAACCTATGCCTACGCTTTTGGAATCTATGATTACTACACTGAGGGTGAGACTACTGTTAAGACTTTTGAGTTTGAAGGTTGGCGCTTGCCTGATTTAGAGTCCTACATTAATCGTAAGGGAGTTTCTTATAAGCTAAAGAGTGCTTACCGCTGGGATGAAACCTTGATTCTCCCATTCTCCTATGAAGTAATTCTTCACGGGAAAGAACAACATGAAGTGACTCTAGGCGCACGCAAACTTTGGAAAGAGTTTCATAACCTAACAACCGGAGCTAACCTTATAATGAGTGACGGTATTGGCGGAAATATGTACGTAAATTACCCAGTCCTTAAGGATTGGGCCGTAACAGTTGGTCTAGATCACTACGACCATAAGAGCCTACATGGAGAACGTAATAGTATTGCAACGACAAGAAGCACAAGCTCTACAGAAGTTTGGGCTAAAGTATCGTTCTTGTACTAAGAGTGCCCTAAAGGTTTATTTATTGGAACCGAAAATTATTTTAAGCCAGTCTGCTATAAGTAGACTGGCTTTTTAGTAGACCCACTCCGTGACTACAGCAGCGATTTGTTTTTCAAAGCGTCTCCAGGAAGCTTCTTGAGCTTTTTCAGTGCAAGCCATACGCATGTCAGGGAGCTGTTCCCGGTTTTGTGCAAACCAATCGATTTTCTCGGCAATGGCCTCTGGGTCACGAATAGGGACGATAAACCCTGTTTTGCCTTCTTCAATCAAATCCTCCCCGCCTGTATGAGGGGTTATAATTAGGGGAAGACCGCAGGCTAAAGCCTCGAGCTGAACAATCGCTCGTCCTTCAACAATAGAAGGCAAGACGAGGATGTCGCAGCTGCGCATGAGTTTTAAGACTTCTGGATTTGCACGTGGAGGCTCGTGAACAAAATTTGGGCAACGCTTTTTATAGAAAGACTCAGGCGCAAGGAGTGGGCCAAACACAACAAGCTCAATATCATTACGGTTAAGCATGCGCGTGGCTTCAAAGAGGTCTGCTAGGCCTTTGCGTTGTGACAGAGACCCTGCAAATAAAACACGTAGTTTTGAGTTGGGACGTCGCTGCTCTGGCTCATTTTTAATGATTGGAGCTCCGTAAGGAATAACAGAGCAGGGGGTTTTCTCACGTATTGCTTGAGGGAGCGTGCTCAGGACAAAATTGCTAGGACAGACTACATGGTCTGCAAGTTCAAGCTCTTTGGTTTTGCGCTCGAGCTTTCTTTCAGAGTCTCGAGTTCCTAGTAAAGTTGGTTCCCAGTCTGGATAGCGTTGGGCCTCTTCTTTAAGTAAGCGCTGAGAAGCTTCCCAATAGGCAATAGGAAGTTCATAGAAACACCGGATGGAACGTTCTTTTGCTTGTCTGAAACTTTCTAGGCAGCAGTCCTCATAACTATAAAGTACTTTATAATTAGAGTAGGTGTGAACTAAATGATCAGCTACGTTATTGTCATGCCAATGGCAAATATTGTCGAAGCAGTAGCGACCCTTTTGGTGGGCAATTAGTGGTTCTATTCCAAGGCCTTGGCAAAGGAGGCGCATGATTTCTTTCGAGGGGTAGGCATGTAGCCTGTGAGGGCTAATAGGGTAAGTACGCCGGTTTAAATGCCTACGGATTTTTCCTGGCCAAGGTAGCTTGTAGAATAGTGAAAACTTGCTAAAGCCCAAAGTAGTAAAATAGGCACTCAAACAAGCATGCTGCTGGAAACTTTTGAGCGCATGCTTAACATAGGTATTACCTGAAGGATGACTAAGCAGAACTTTCATCGATTACGAAATTGTATAGATCATTATAGGTCTTTAGGGGAATAATAAAATGAGAAAGGCTTTCTTTAGCCTTTAGCGCTCGTTCTCGGTAGGGCCCTTCAGGGATTGCAGCCGCTTCTTGCAATGCTTGAGCTAAAGAATCTACATCATTAGGTTCGCAGAAAATAGCTTCTTGTCCTGCAGATTCAAGCAGACCGCCATCTCTAGTAGCAATCACAGGGACACTCACATAGCGTGCCTCTAAGGGGACCATCCCCAGGGGTTCTTTGAAGTGTGAAGGAACAACCATCCATTTAGAGCGCGCGATAATTTTAAACTTTTCACCTGAGAAAGAAGACTGAAGCAGTTCTACACCTTGGAGTTTATGCTCTTTTACAAATGCTTGGGCCCATTCATAGAGTGGCCCCGTTCCCATCATCAGCAAGGGCCATTTCTCGGGGTCTAAGGAAGCTTTTTTATAAGCCTTAAGAAGAACCTCAATGCCTTTTCCTTGTACCCAACGCCCAACAAAAAGAAAGCCTTTACGGTTGTCAAAATCTACAGGGACTTCTTCGAGCTCAGGGACTGAAGGGATTCGAAGGCTTCCTTTAAGCCTCCCATGAGGTTCCCAGTTATTCCAAAGCGAGTTGGATACATACACGCGCGCATGAGCTAGGCGCAAGGAGAGATGCCATAAGATTGTATGAAGGCTGATTTTCTGAGGGCAATTGTCGTGTAGTGTGAGTACTAAGGGCTTTCTTAATAGTGTGCACAGTAAACTCACATCAGGCGGTGCCATTTGCGCGTGAACTACATCTGCCCAGCAAATAGCCTCAAATACAGCTTTGCTCATACGCTCCACAATGAGGTAAGGGATTTTAGACTCATCGAGAAGTTTTAAGAAAGTTTCTTGGAGCTCATGGCCCTTTACGCGCTTGAGGCATAGTTTTACTACTGTGCCTGGGCAGGCTTGGATTTGGTGTGCCAAGTTAATCACAAAGGCCTCAATACCTCCATAACCTCCGATAGTGGGGGTTATGATGAGTACATTCTTTTTGGGGTAGTGTGTGTGGGGCATCTTAGCCTAAATCTCGGATAAATTGACTCGCGACTTCTGGGAGTGTCCAATGCGGAGGCTGCTTTTGTAAGTGGGGGAGAATATTGGGTAAGTCGGGGGTCATCTTGACAAGTTGAGGGTTTTGGAGAACCTCAAGAGGCGTTGCTGTGTTAAAGTGCACATCATCACGACTTACAATAACAGGGAGGCCACTTTCAAGCAAAGGGCGTATTGCTGCGCTTTTTTCGATTAAGCCCCAGGGGGTTGTGGCTATGCCAAAATCTAAGCAATTAATCAGCGGAGCAAGGGTGTCCTCGGGGGTCCAGCCTAGGCGTGCAAAGCGCATGTTTTTAGGCGCTTGCTGGAGCGTCCTTTCCCAGAGGCGTTCTCCAGGGCCTAGGTTTCCTAACGAAAGGATTATGGGTTTCTTTCCAGCTTTTTGGCTGGCAAGATCAATATAACTAAGAAGCGGGTAAGCCTCCCAAATAGGGTAGAGCGTGCCCAAGATTCCAAAGAACCAATAGTCGTTACGGTTTTCCTCGGTCAATTCAATATTATGAGGTTCTAGCTTTTGGCTAAGGCTCTTGAGGTCTGCGCCATGAGCAGGTTGAATATTTGAAAATAGAGGCAAGTTCTTAGGAATAACTAGCGGCGACTTCAAAAGTGTCTGGTAGGCTGCAGTGTGTGTATGAACACATTTAGGGGTACAATTTCTCAGGAAGCTTTTAATAAAATATTTTTGGAGCAGTCCCATGAGTTTTTCCTTAATAGGAGCCTCTCTGTAGGCACCAATCCAGACTTCATGAAACATCATATGAAGTCGTGCAGATCCTTTAATTTTTAATAGCTTAGAAGCTAGTGTCGGGATGAGTCCTTTAGGGTTAAAAGAATAGGGGACAAATTGAAGGCTTACCCAATCAGGGTCAAGGTTGGCCAGAAAGTCTTGGAGCTTATAAAAGTTAGAAGAAGAACTAAAGGCATCTTCAAAGCGGGCGGTAGGAATTCCTGCTTGTTTTTGGACTACTAAGGATTTTCCTTGTTTAACAAGGTAATGATCTTTAAGAGCAATTAAAGCACAGGTATGGCCTTGTCTTTGGCATTCTTGGGCGAGGCATCGGGCATAATCTCCTACACCACAATGTCCAGGTTCAAGACTTCCGCATATAAAAGCAATTTTCATTAAAATTTTTGTCTATACTGTTTGAGTAATACAAGGGTCTTGGGGATGCCTAATAAGAGCATCCACACTCCCAAAAAGGTAGAGCCCCAGTGATTCTTTTTAAGGCAATGGTAGCACCAGCGGAACCAATGGAGGTATTCTTTCTTTAAAATAGTAAGCATTCCTGATTGGTCATGTTTGGCCAAAAAATAAGCGTGGGAAGGTAGGTCAAGATACTCTTTCCTGCAGGCTTGAATTAAAGAGAGCTGGTGAACAGGGTGCAGCACAACTGCTTCTTTAATAAAGGGAATAACTGTTTTTTCTTTGAGGCGTAGGTAAAGGTCTGAGTCTTCAAGCTTTGGACGAGGGAACTGTTCATCGAAGCCACCTACTTCTTGGAATAAAGTTTTTTCTATAGCAATGTTTGCGGACCAGAAATTGCCCCCGGTATGATTTATGGGGCATACCGAAAGGTCCTTATTCCCGTTACCCTGGGGGAGTATTGCTCCTTCTAGGGCTTTATGCGTGCGATCTTCCAGTACATTGGCAAATTGCCATAACCATTCGTCTTGGGGGAGACAGTCATCATCCGTGAAAACAATCCATGATCCCAGGGCCTGAGTTGCTCCATGATTACGATTAAACGCAGGGCCTTTTTTTTGGCCTTCTATCCATTGTACCCAAGGGAAGTGTTCGTTAAGAAATGCTTTTGCCTCAGCATTAGGGCTGTCGTCACTTACAAGAACCTCATAACTGTATTCTGTTTGAGTAGCATCAGCTCCAGCAGGAATGAGTGTCATATCTTGTTGTTTGCCTGCAGCCAAGCGCTCTAGGCACAAACCTAGGGTCTTGTTACGGTTGCAAGTAGGGATGATGACAGAAAAGAGCGGCTGGCTCATTTTATTGATAATGGTTGCCCTGATAGTAGCATGACAGCCCCCTTCTTGTCTACACCCATTACCTTACTGGTTTTTAAAAAAATTCCATCCGGCTTTGATTGCTCGGCCTATTCGCCTGATGAGGCTGAGTTTATGGATACGGCCTGCCTGAGCCTTATCAAAAGCAGTGGCTTCTTCTTCTGAGAGGTAGTTGTAAAATAACTCACTAATGGGGTTGCTGCGGTTCATTTTAGTGCCTGCCCAATGCATCAGATAGGGCTTGCGGGCCTCATCTTCCCAGGTATTTTTAAAATGACTCCCGTAATCTCCAGCCCAAGTTGATTCCATATAGGTAGGAGGAAGGGTAAGATTTGTAATAGGGATACCACTTGCAAAAACAAGCATATTGAGGCCTGGCTGCTCATGATAAAGATGTTTTAAGCAAGTTTCTTGAAATTGAGGGCGCTCAGCTACTTCCTGGAGTGTCTCTAAAGTATAAAGTTGGTCACTGCAGGCAAATTGGCCGGTATTAAAAACCTGGTGCTGCCACACAGTTGTTTTTTTTGTGAAAAAATCTTTAGATTCAGGCGTTAGGGTTTCATTTGGATTATGCCAATGACAACAGGAGGTGATAAATCCTTCATAGGGGTCTAAAACGATCTCTGGATTTTTTAGAAAAATAATATCAGAGTCTACAAATTGATAATGACTGCTAAGCAAGCACTGGTATTTGCGCATGACAGGAAGGCCGCCTTGCTCTTTAAGCCAGGAGGCAAAGGATTCTCCGAGCCACCACTGCGCATTATCAGGTAACTCAAACATTTGCTCATCAAAGGGAATCACATACAAAGGCAGCTTACACCCAGTTGCACGCAAAGAACGTTCCATCGCGAGGAACGGAATACGCACGCGCTCATTAGCCAGGGTGATGATCTTATCTATCTTCATGCTGCAGGGCTTTTATCTTTATATTTAAGCAGAATAGGGACCAGTTTGAAGGCATTCCAATAGCGAGGCACAAACACTTTTGGGTTTTGAAGGCAGCGGGCTAGCCAGCCCAAGTAAAGGCGATCTACCCAGAGGGGAATGGCTGCCTGAGTACCTGCCAGAAAGGCTAAGGCTGCACCCGTGCAGATGATTGTTGGCTTATAGTCCAGTTGTTTCCTCAAGAAAAGGCCTAGACGTTCTTGAACACCGCCTCCGATGTTTATGATGATTGTTTTGGGCTTTTGTGTTTGGATGAGCTCTAGGAGTGCTTGGTCATCAATAGCACCAGATTTATAGAAAGGAGCCAGGTAGCATTGCTGTGGGCTTACAGGGAGGCCTTTTTCATCCTTAAGCCACTGCAGGATAGCGATCATTTCTTCTTCTCGAGGCATTACCCAGAAGGTTGAAGAATCAAGTATATCTAGAAAGCGCTTTAGAAATAAGTAGCCTGATATTTTTATGAGACGCTTCTTTGAAATCAGATTCCATAATAAGACCATGAGCCCACTATCTGGGAGGACAAGGTCTGCTTGTTCAAGAGCTTCTCGGTGTGCTGGGTTATGTGCAAGGTCCGTGAGGATTGGAGCTGATGGAGCCACAAGCAATCCTCCTTCTTGGGCTTGAAGGATTGAGGCTTCTAGGTCGCCCTCAAAGAAAGAAAGGCCAAGTACTTTTTGTGTCTTCATAGGGTACTAGCTAATCAGTTTATGATAGGCCTCCAAGTGTTCTTTTATGGATTGCTCCCATGTTAAATGCTCTTCAGCAAAACGACGGCATTTTATGGAGGTAGTTTCGCGCATGCCAGGAGTATTTAAATAGGATTCTGTCAAATCAGTGAAGTCTGCAGAACGTGTTGTACTGCAAAGGGGGAACAGGCTTTCTCCTCCATAATCGCGGATACCTCCGCTATCATGCGTAACGATGGGGCATCCGCAGGCAAGTGCCTCAGGGATTATATGGCTAACCCCTGATGCTTTTAGAGGATGGAGTAGTAGAGTGCTTTCCTGTAGAAGTTGGCGGCGCTTATATTCGGTGGCTCCATAGTGCCAACGTACTCTGCTGATTGAGGAGAGCTTTTCTAAGTCTTTTTCTTGGATCTCTTTGGTGTCTATAATGATGTCAATGCTCAGGTCTTCTCTTTTTTCTGAGAGGATTAGGAGAGTATCATAGACAGTACTCCAGTCATGTAAAAAAGTACCGATACAAAGAATAGAAGGTGACTCTGGAGGACTTTCTTTCGGTGTAAAATATTCCGTATCTACGCCATAGTGGACGAAGTGAACACGTCCTTTACCTACATAATGCTCAAAAAAGGGGATATCCTCCTGGTATAGAGTAATAGCTGAGCTCATCCGCTGTAGCCTAGACAGCATAGGAGAATCCCAAAGAGAGTGAGGGCAGTGCAGGGTTCCTATAATATTATGAGGCGCTTTTTTATAGTTTTTAAAAAAACGTAGGTGGTCTTCTGTATTGAGGATTAAGTTATAATCTAGGGGAATGCTTCTATTTACAGACTTTAAGAAAATGCGTTCAGCATTGGCTTGCACGACATTACGCCTAAGAGACCCTTGAGTGAGTGAATAGAGGTGGCCTTTTAGGCGTGAGAGCCAGTCGGTTTGTTCTGTTATGCAGGAGACGCTTACACCTGCAGCTTCAAGTTTTTCGGGTATCTTCTGGCAGTACTCTGCAGTAAAGTAAGTTTTTTGAGCCCGCGTAGTTAAAATATTGGCATGCATTAGACAAGGCTCCTTTCTAAGGTATCTTGCCAACGAGCTATTAAGGAGTCTGCGTTAAATTCATTCTCGGCCCAAGTTCGATTCTCCCAAGAAATAGTTTCTAGGTCATTTCCTGCACACCATTCTATTTTTTTTGCCAGGTCTGAAATGGAAGGCAGTCGGAGGTGTGCATGTTTAACCCAGTTACTTGGGAGTGATTTCCGTTTAAACCATTTCTTTTTTACTAAAAGCTCTGGTTGGGTCACGTAATCATTCATAGGGGGATAATCCAGTGTAATGACAGGTAGGCCGCTGCACACGGCTTCTAAAACCATAAACCCAATGCCCTCCATCTTAGAGGGTTGAATAGCCACGTCCCCTTGCTTAAAAAGGTCTGCTACGTTGTCTAGGTGTCCGACCTGGACTTCAATGCGTTCATCAAGCGAAGGGAGGTCTACTTCTCGTTGTAGACGCACGATGAGTCGGATGTCTGGAGATGTTGTTTTCTTAAAGGCATTAATAGTGTCTCGAGTGCCTTTACGATCTTGAATATCCACAAGGCCTGCATTATGAATAAAGGTGCGGGCTTTTCCTGTGATCTTACGTGCGGGGAACTTTTGTAGGTCTAGCAGCCAGGGGAGTAGGGCTACATTGGTAAATCCATAGCTTTCAACCGTATCTTGAGTATGCTGAGAAGGGCATACGAAAAGGTCGCAGCGTTTCCAGTCAGGGATATGCCCTGTGAACCATTCCCACATAGGTATGCACACTGTTTTTATGTTATATTTATCGCAGACATCAAAAACAAAGCGATTCCAATCAAAGCGCTCGAAAAAGAAAATGCCTTCAATCGGGAGCAACGGTTCTATCTTTTCTAGGAAAGTCTCTAGACTATCGGTGCGCAATACATGAACTTCATGTTCGCCTTCAGGGGCGGAATTCTGCATGTGATAAGAGTCTGTGATGATGTGTTTTTTTAGCCCAAGTATCGCCTTCATGTCTTGGGCCATGCGTCCAAAACCTGTGCTTTCCTTGGGCGCAAAAATAGCCCACTTTTTAAAGTTTATTTTCATCGACGGGAAATTGGCAAAAAGAGAGCCAGGCAATAGTTTTTGCACAAGCTTCTTCAAAAGAATAGAGCGGTTGATATCCCAAAAGTTCTTCAGCCTTTTTATTAGGGTATTTCCAGTGACATTGCTGAAGGATACTTATTTCTATGTTTGGGGTTGGTCTCGGCAACTGAGGAGGGGACCAAAGGTCAGGCGTAGTTGGCTTGTGGAGTGCTTGAATAATACCCTTTAAGACTCTTTTCAATACTTGAGGGAGGTAGGGGGCTGTTGCTTGGATAAATCTAGAGGTGCGTAGTCGCTCGAACCGATCTGTGAATTTTGGGCTTTCTTTATGCGGTTGACAGTTGTGAATAGCACTTGTCTCCAGGCCCATGGCATTTGTAAAGGGCTGATAGAACGCTGCCCAGGTTTGAGGCTCGGGGTCATTGATAAGAAACACTTCTTTGTCTACAGGTTTAGTCATTGCTAGTTCGATAGCATGAACTAAGTTGTCTACATAAATAGCATTGAGAATTCCCTGGCCTTCTTCGATCCAGTAAGCTGTGTCAGTCTTTAGTTGATGTATCAGAGAGGTGATCCAAGAAGATCGAGGCCCATAAATGATCGAAGGACGTAGCATAACAAGCTCGACATCTCCTGATCTTCTCAGTCTTTGGAATTCTTTTTCCGCGTCGGCCTTTGCTTGATTGTACTCCCATTTTTGCTTTTGGGGAAGAGGCGTTGTTTCATCTGTTCCTAAAGCCGGAGATTGTCCATGTACTGCTGCAGAGCTTAAATATACAATACGCTTAACGCCTGCTCTTTGAGCTGCACGGTAAGTCGGCTTAACCATTGCTCTAATGGTGTCTGGATTGCCAAAGGCGCTGTGGATAAGGATATCACAGCCTTCTAGTGCTTGCGTGAGGGCGTCTTCGTCAGTTCCTTCGGCTAGCTTATGGTTTAGGTTAAACCGAGCAATTCGAGCTAGACTCGTAATATTGCGCACGATAGGAACAAGCGTATAAGAGCGTTCTAAATGAAACATCTCAATAAGGCGATTTCCAACAAACCCAGTTGCTCCTATGATGGCTATTTTCATTAGTTATAAGTAAGGACTGCTTCTTCCTTTTTCTTCCTTGTTTGCTAAATTTGTCCAGTTTTGAGCTAATAAAGTATGATTTTTATAGCATGAATCGATTAGCTCTATGCTTTTAATGCCCTCTTCTGCGGGAATATGAAGCACTGTATCGCCTCGAATGGCTGATCCAAAATTAATGAGTTGTTGGGTGAAGCTTTTCCCCATGTTAGGGGCTGTTACCCACTGATCTTGGGTATCGTAAGTAGCGAGGTTTACTAAAGTAGTCGCATCTAGTGCATAGGGAGAATCTTTTGGTTTCAAGAGAAGTTCGTTAGCTTTCCCGGGCTCCCAGATAAGAGACCCTTTTTCGCAATGGATTATATATTTGTTTTCAACTGGGCTATCCCAGCTAAGGCGTACATTTCCTTTTAGGCCTTGGGGGAACTCTAGTTTAATGAAGCAATTCGTACTGATACCCCCCATCGCATCATCTTGATAGCTTACAATACGGCCTTCTTTAAACCAGAAGGAGACTAGGTCTAAGACGTGGACTCCAATATCTGAGAGAATGCCTCCAGGATTTGTTTCTTTTTTAAAAATGCTGTCAGATTTAATAGGCCAAGCAAAAAGACCTCCTTCGGTAAAAGAGAAGCTCTCTACAGTACCAAAAGTTTCTGCTTTTAAGAGTGCCTTGATGCTTTGTACTGCAGGGAAAAACCTACGGAAAAGGCCAATAGCCAAAAGTCTACTATTCTTTTGTGAGGCATTGAGCATGGCTTGAGCTTCTTCAAGTGAATTGGCCATGGGTTTTTCGCACAGAACATGTAGCCCTTGGTTTAAAAGTGCAATGGTTTGTTCAGCATGATATTTGACGGGTGAGGCCACTATTGCTGCATCTAGGTCTTGATTATCTAAGACTTCAATATGAGTGTAGCAGTGTGCTTCAGGAAAGTGGGCCTTGAATGTTTTTAGTGTGTCTAAGCACGGGTCTACTAAAGCGTTTACCTGAAATATGCTGTCTTTCTTTAATGCCTTAAGGGCTGGGATGTAGAAGTTCTCTGTGATTGCTCCACACCCAACAATAGCTATTTTCAGAGGCTTCATGACTCTAATGGCTGTTCTTTCCAGGGGAGGTCTAGAATGACTGCACCTTGATTCGCAAAATCTTTATAAGAAGTTAAGCGTGTGCCAGTATCGGTAACATTGAATATAAGTGTCTGAGGGTGGTAATCAAAAATAGGCCCGTGGGGCTCATGGGCAGCAATGCTTACAGAATAATCTCCAGGCATCAGGAACATTCCTGGTATTTCTACACTCAGTTCATATGAGCCTTGCCGTGTTCTTATGACACTGTCTGGATCCTGGTGGGCTTGCATTGTTGTGAATACAGGTGCACCACTGGCTTGGTGTATACGAAGAGAAATATCAACGTTTTTTAGGGACTTGGGCACACAATAGACCATCTTGATGGTAAAAGGAAAACGCAGGTCGATTTGCTGGTTTTCAATGCTTTCATGATCTAAAATATGAATAGATTTAAAATAAAACTCTTTATTAGGATTAACGTTTTCTGGGGTGAATACGCGAGCGCTGCTCCCTCCTGCTTCGCGTAAGTATTGGCTAATAATTTTATTGGTTTCTCCTATAGCCATTACTTGACCTTCTTTGAGATAGATCACTTTGTTGCACAGCTGTGCAATGGTTCCCATATTATGGCTTACGAAGATGACTGTACGGCCCTTGATCTGGGAGACTTCATCCATCTTGCCGAGGCACTTCTTTTGGAATTCTAGATCTCCTACAGCCAAGACTTCATCAATGGCTAAAATTTCAGGCTCTAGGTGCGCGGCAACAGAGAATGCTAGGCGAACATACATCCCGCTTGAGTAACGCTTTACAGGAGTATCGATAAAAGGACCCATCTCAGAGAAGGCTACGATTTCATCAAACTTGCGCTCAATCTCGTGCTTGCGCATTCCGAGTATAGCACCGTTGAGGAAGATGTTTTCTCGCCCCGTAAGTTCCGGGTGAAAGCCTGTGCCTACCTCAAGCAAGCTTGCAATTCTTCCATAAACGTCTACCTGGCCTTCAGTAGGCTCAGTGATGCGGGAGATGATCTTAAGCAAAGTACTTTTTCCTGCACCATTGCGGCCAATGATGCCTACCACATCTCCTTGCTGGATATCTAGCGATAAATCTTTTAATGCCCACAAGACATCCTCGCTAGTATCATTTTTTTCAAAATGAGTAAGCTTATAGAGCTTTCTGAAGTTTGCCAGGGGGGAGGTGAATAAGGACAGCACATTGCCAATGACAGTTTCTCGCCCAAGCTCTTGCTGGCCTAAGCGGTAGGCTTTACTTAATCCACGGACAGAAACAGCGTTATTATGCGACATCAGCAAATACCCTTTCCATTCTGCGGAAGTAAAATGCTCCGGTGATAAATAAAATAATCGCTGAAATGCTGCCTACTGCAATTACATCCCAAGGCATTGCGGTCTTTCCTAAAAGTGCAGAGCGGAAGCCTTCGATGATACTGGATAAAGGATTAAGCGCATAGAGAAGTCGGAACTTTTCAGGGATAATACTTAAGGGGTACACAATAGGAGAGCCATACATGATTAATTGCACGAAAAAATTGAGCCCGTAACGGATATCGCGATATTGGATACTAAGTGCGGTAAGCCACATCCCTAAGCCTCCTGCAGTGATGATGAGTAGGAGTAAGAAGTAGGGCAGCATGAATATGTGCCAAGTAGGGACAACACGGTACCATATCATAAGTACGACAACCAGGGACATCGCGATAATGAAGTCGATCAGCTTAGAAAGCGTCGCAGCCAGGGGGAGGATCATCCTCGGGAAGTAGATTTTGGTGAGCATCTCACTGTTGACGGACAGGCTGTTGCTCGAGTCTACCATGGCATTAGAAAAATAGGTCCACGGAACGAGCGCGACATAAGAGAAGATAGCGTACGGAATTCCATCCGAGGGGATTTTGGCTAAGTTTCCAAAGATGATGGTGAAGATAATCATCGAGAAAATAGGCTGAATTAGGGCCCAGCCGACGCCAAGAATGGACTGGGCATAGCGTACCTTAACATCTCGCCAGACAATAAAGAAGAAGAGGTCCTGATAGTGGAGGAGCTCCTCTAGGTCAATTTTTTGCCAGCCTGAGCGTGGTTTAATAGTTGTGTGGGGTAGTGACATAGCGTGTTGTTTAAGCAAGTCGTTCTAATTCATATTCGACTAGTTTTTGAACCATTTCTTCAAAGCTTAAGGTGTGCTTCCAGCCGAGTTTTTCTTTGGCTTTAGCTGGATTTCCGCAAGGATTGGTAGGCTCGGAAGGGCTGGTGTAGTGCTCGTCATAATCAACGTACTCTTTCCAGTCCAAGTCAGCTGCAGCAAAGGCATTACGTACAAAGTCTTCCACGGTGTGGGCTTGCCCTGTAGCGAAAATGTAGTCCTCAAAGGTGTCTTGTTGTAAGGCGCTCCACATGCCATGTACATAGTCAGGAGCCCAGCCCCAGTCACGGCTTGGGGTGAGATCACCTAAGGCTAAACGCTTTTTCTTGCCGTGTTTTATTAGGGCGACACCTTGCGCTAGCTTCTTGCTCAAGAAGGCATTACTACGCCTTGGGGATTCATGATTATAGAAAATTCCAGAGCAGCAAGGTAGTTTATAAATTTCGCGGTAGATTGTCACCATTTGGTTTGCACAGGCTTTTGAGGCTGCGTAAGGAGACACAGGGTGCATAGCAGTCTTTTCATCCTGCATTTCACCTGAGGCTTTCCCGAAAATTTGTGAGGTTGAGGCAAAGAAAAAACGGGCCGTCTTTTTAAGGTGTCGATTAATCTCGAGTAGGCGCACCGTAAAGCGGGTATTAATATCAAGCGCTTGCTCAGGTTGGTTAAAGCTTGTTTGCGGGTGGGACTGTGCTGCTAAGTGGTAGACCTCGTCGGGTTGAGCTTCTTGGACGATGTATTCCAAAAAGCGAGGGTCATAGAAAGAGCCTTCTACTATCTTGAGGTTTTTAACAAAACTCCCCGGGTAGGGGACAAGGTGTGCTAAGTTACCTTTATGGATGGTGTTGAGTGATCGGGTCAACCCAAAGACTTGATACCCTTTGCTCAAAAGTAAGTCACACAAGTACGAGCCATCCTGGCCCGTAATCCCGGTTATAAAAGCACGCTTCATTATCTATCAAAGACTAACAGATTCTGGGCCAGTTTCAATCCGTAAAGCAAGGTTGACTTTCCTGTCTTGATATCATTATCTAAGGGCATGTCCCGGAAAGTTGGTATCTTTGGCGGAAGCTTCGATCCTGTTCATTTTGGTCATCTTTTTATGGCCCAAGATGCCCAAGAAGCATTGAGTTTGGACGAGCTGATTTTTATGCCCACAGCTCAGTCCCCTCTTAAAAAACAACCTCCTCTCTTTAATGATAATGATCGTTTAAAGATTCTTAACGCAGCCGTAGCCGGTTTGGGGTATTCAGTCATGGACTGGGAGATCCAACAAGGCGGCAAAAGCTATACGCTTAATACGGTCAAGCACCTCAAGGCCCTTTGGCCAGAGGATAAGCTCTATTGGGTTATTGGGGACGATCAATGGCATACACTCCCGCAATGGCATGGTATAGAAGAGCTTGCAAAACTCATTTCCTTCATCGTAGTAGGGGCTACCGAGGGCCTTTCCGAAGATCCTAAAGTCCCTGGTCTCAAATTCTACAAAGTCTCGCCCCGGGTTTTGGATATCAGCGCGACTGAAATCCGTAACCGTCTGGAAAAGAACCTCTCTGTTGATTTATTCTTGCCTCCCAAGGCACTTATCGCCATTCAAGAAGTTTACTCCAACTAAAAACCTATCTTACTCTCAATGAGGAAGATACAGGAGTCTTTTGATCTGAAGCAGCGTTGTATTTTAAGGAGCAGGGTTCTACGAGCCCAGCCGCCTCAAAATAAGCCTTGCTTTAGACCAAAATTCTCTCTGTTGATAGTAAGATAATTTTTTAATTGAAGCATTATGTCGGGAGAAGAAAGTAATTTATCAACACTACAAGCAATTCGCTCTTGTTGCGAGGCCCTAGAGGATAAAAAAGCAGTCGATTTAGTCGTTTTGGATATGCGAGGCAAATCCACGATTACTGATTTCTTTATATTAGCTACGGGGAATTCTGATTCTCAGCTACGTGCGATGCGAATCGCATTAGAGGGCGTTTTTAAAACGGAGCAGATTGAGCTACTCGGTGTAGAGTTCGAGCCTAGGAGTGGTTGGCTTGTGGTGGATGGGTTTGATTTTATGATCCACCTCTTCCTCCCTGAACAGCGCGAGTTTTATAACCTAGACCTTCTCTGGAAGGATGCTTCCCCAATAAACTGGAAAGAGTAATATTTTTTAACCTATCAAATTAACCAAATAAAAAAGAGATTATATAATCATGGGACGTTTCGGTAACTTTGTAAATAGAGCTATGCCAAAGGAGGCAGTGAAAGTATTTAATGATGTAGAGCAGCAAACCCGCCATGCTGTTCAAGACGGCGCACGCAACATTAAGAATGAATACCAAACCTTCAAGGCTGAGCTGGACAAAGCACGTGAGCTGCGTAAGGCAGGTGAAGAGAATGCAGTGACTACTAGCTCAAGTTCTTCTTCTAGCTCAATCACAGATCGTCTGGCTGCTCAAGCAACTGCAGCGGCTGAACTTAAGCAGTACCAGGATATGTCAGAGGCTTATGCTGGAGCTAAAGCATCTATCGATGCAGCTATTAGCAATTCTCAGTGGGAGCAAGTAACTTCAGGTGTTGAAATGGTTGAGGCGCTGCAAAGCCCGAAGCATACTCACGAATTGCTCGATGCGCTTTCAGGCCAAATTGGTGCATTCTTAGAGCAGGATAAGGCAGATGAAGCACTACAGCTTCTTAATATTGCCCAAGCTTTGAATAGTCGCGTTTCTGCTTAATCATCAAGCTTTTACGGGGCCCTGCGGTGTGCAGGGCCTTTTTTGTGCCTTGACTCTTATTTATTACCAGATAGTGATAAGCCACTATATGGATAGTTTTAGAACATCTTTGTTTTCTGGGACCTGGTGTCCTTTTTCTGAGAGTTTTTGCCCAAAGCACGATCATGTGGTTGAGCTTGAGAAAACCTTGCTTGAAGAACCTGAGCAGCCCGTTCCTACTCAATACCGTATGGAGCGCATTAGCCATAAGCATACTCGTACCCATACGCGTAGTAACTATTCTGTGATAGTAATGCCTAAGGAATTGCATCACCTCACGGACCGTAGGGTTAAGTCAGTTCAGCCAAAACCTGTTGTGCCAGTGAATGCTTGTACGCAACGCCTGAATGAGTATTCAGAGACTTGTACTAAAATTAAGGCCCAGCTCGACATTCTAAAAAAAAAGTTATCGAGAGAAGAGATATTAATCTCAGAGGACTGGCAGCCGCTTGAGAAATCTCTAGAAGAGATTCGAAGAGAAGATGAGATTGATAAAATGTCCGCTGTTTATAATGCAATCCATCGTTATGCAATGCAAGTACAGCAAGAGGCAAAAGATTCAACCTATGAAACAGAGCAAGAGGCAAAAGATTCAACCTATGAAACGTTGATTAATTTTGCACAAAAGTGCCATGGTCTAGCCTTGAGTCTTTATCGTGATATAAGTTTTTATCGTTAAGTAAGTCTTTGCTAAGGCCTTTGTGCTTTTTCCTGTTGCTATATTTCTCTGGTCTCGGTAAGACATCGCCTGACTTACTTAACGTAACCCATAACCAGGAGATATACCATGGACAAAGCAATGCGAGTCACTCGCCTCATTTCTCAGCAACTTTTTACTCATAATGCACCTTTCAAGCGTGCATTTACCTCTCAGGTTGTACGTTGGCGCCTTGGAGAAACACTGCCCAAAAGACCGCCAGTTTTTCAGCTAAACGAAAAGCCTTTAGCCCTGTTCACTCCTGTACGTGTCTTTGCAGATAGTTGTTGTGCGGGTGAGTCTAACAAAGGTCCCGAAGGAGTCTTTCGCTTTCAAGAATCTTCTACATCATTTGAGGCAAGCAACGAGCAATATGAAAAGCTATGTATGCTTGCTGAAAATATTGAAAAAATGACTAAAATTAAGCGCAGGCAACTTATCACCCTGGGCGATAGTTCTGGCTTTGGTCCGCTTAGTAAAATTCCCGAGTCTTATAATACGACGGAGCTTCCCTCTAGCATTAAGAATCTAAGCTCTTGTCTTGCCTCTCGGGAGCTTGATATGGCGCAAGTTGCTGTTAACAATCTGATTAATAATCAGGCCACGTATCCAAAAGACTTCACCTGTGCGATACAGCTACTGCTGTACTGGGCCCAGGATTATTACAACCAGGAAGACATTTATTATGTGGACGATGCTCTACGATGCACTGTTTTGGCCCAACAATTGTGCGCTCACCAGCTTTTTCAGAGAAATGTGGCAGTCTCAGGTGCTGATTTTGAATGCATGCTTAGGTCTATTATCATCGATGAAAATAACTGGGCAGAGCTTGGCCGTTTTTCAGAAAGAGAAATTTCTTTTAAGGTAAATACTCTTTATAAGCACAAGATGCCTGCTTTGGCTGAAGCGCTTTCAGATAAAAACTGGGATGCTGCTAAAGCTTTAGTGCGTGGGGGCTTTGATGATTCTTATCTAGAACAAGATGAAGAAAAATTCTTCGAGGATCTTTTAATGACCAGCCTTGCTTATGCTCAATATTATCGGAATGAAAAGGATTTAGTCTCTGCTAAAAAGTGCCTTGGTATTACTAATAAAATCTTTTATCAACTGTGGCTTGTTGGTCTTCATTTCCACCGGCTCCTTGATCCTGTCATGAGTTCGGATCTCGAGCCACGTAAGCTACAAGAAAAAGGCGGAATCGAAGCCACACTAGAGCGATTTAAGGCAGAGCTTGAAATCCAAGTCGTTGCCCAAGCTTAAGGTTTAATCTATGTCACACTTTGCATTCATTGGTGCGGGCCAGATGGCCCGCGCGATTATCCAAGGGCTTTTAGCTGAAAGTAGTTTTGGGCCTGAGGCTGTTGCGTGTCTTTCAAAATCAGGTAACAGTTCTGCACAGCTTGCTCAAGAGACAGGCATTCTTTGTGCTAAAACGTACGAAGAGCTCCTAGAAAGTGCAACCGTATGCGTGCTAGCTTGTAAGCCTCAGCAGCTTGACGAGCTAGAGGCTAACTTACCAGAGCTTACTGCAGGGAAGCTGATTGTCTCGATTTTAGCGGGTACAACGCTTAAGACCTTGCGCTCGAAGTTCCCTCAAGCACGTGGGATTGTGCGTACAATGCCTAATTTGCCGATTCGGGTTGGAGCCGGCCTGACGCCTTTTGCTATAGATAAGCCTTTGTCCGATGTAGATACTGATTCTGTGAAAGCTCTTTTTGAAAGCTCCGGTAAGTTCTTCGAGGTGCCCGAAGATCAGATCGACGCGATCACAACGATCAGCGGTTGTGGCCCGGCTTATTTTTATAAAGTCGTGGCTGCAGTTGCTAGGGCGGGGGAGTCTTTGGGGATCGATCAGGCCCTCGCTCAAAGCCTAGCCAAAGAGACTTTTGTGGGGGCAGCCCGCCTTTCTGAGGCAGTGGATACCCCCGCAGATGAGTTAGCCGAGCAGGTCCGCTCCAAAAAAGGGGTGACGGATGCTGCCCTTAATATATTGGAGGCCAACGAGTTAGATGCTATTTTTGCCGAGGCTATCCGGGCTGCAAAAGAGAGGGCTTGCGTTTTAGCAGACAACACGAAATCCTTTAATTAACACTCTATTCTTATGCACGATTTATCATCAGGGAAAATTTTAGTCACCGGAGGTGCTGGTTTTATTGGGAGTGCCCTTATTTGGGCCCTCAACGAGCGCGGCATTGATAATATCCTAGTGACAGATTCCTTGGGGCATGATGATCAGTTTAAGAATTTAGTGCCCCTACGCTTCCAGGATTATATGGAGGCCGACAAGCTTCTGGACTGTGTTGAATTGCGCGACCCTTGCTTGAGTGATGTGACGACGGTCTTTCACCTTGGGGCCTGTTCAAGCACGACCGAGAAGGACGCTGTCTACCTGATGGAAAACAATTATGAGTACACCAAAACACTTGCCCACTGGGCTTTGGATATTGGTGCGCGCTTTGTTTATGCCTCTTCAGCGGCAACCTATGGCGATGGCGAGCAGGGGATGGACGACAAGCTTGAAGACTTGCATAGCTTACGCCCACTTAACATGTATGGGTATTCTAAGCATCTATTTGACCTGTACGCAAAGCGTGAGGGTATTTTAGATTCTATCGTAGGGTTAAAATATTTTAACGTGTTCGGGCCGAATGAAAACCATAAGGCAGACATGCGTAGCGTTGTGCATAAGGCATTTGATCAAATCCAAGAAACAGGCCAGGTGAAACTCTTTAAGAGTTACCGCCCTGAATTCCAGGATGGTGAACAAAAGCGTGACTTTTTATACGTCAAAGATGCGATCGCGATGACGCTTTTCTTGGCAGAAAACAACGATGCCAATGGGCTCTTTAACTTAGGCTCTGGGGATTCTAACACCTGGCTGAGTTTGGTAGGCGCCATTTTTAAGGCCTTGGATAAAGAGCCGGTGATTGAATTTATTGAAATGCCTGATTATTTGCGCCAGAAGTATCAATACTTCACTCAGGCGGACATTAGCAAACTGCGTGAGGCCGGCTTTGATCAGCCATTAAGAAGCCTAGAAGCGGCTGTTGCAGACACTATTCAGAATTACTTACTCCCTCAGAAATACCTAGGGGATGAGGTAAAAAATAAGGTCGAGGCCTAGATAAATTTTTTTTATTTAGTCCCTTGACATAAGGCCCAGTATTGGTAGCTTGTTCATACTTTATTAATCGCGGGGGTAGTAGCTCAGTTGGTTAGAGCGCCGGCCTGTCACGCCGGAGGCCGCGGGTTCGAGTCCCGTCTATCCCGCCACCCTGCTTCGCCAAGGCTTCGCAGGGCTACGCCCAAGAAGAGTTGCTGCGAACAGGAGTGCCCTTCGAAGCTCCTTCAGGAGCGTAGTAGGGCTAAGAAAAACTTAAAAAATGTTTTTCTTTTTTTATTTAGCGTTAATTCCGCTTGTCCTGCTTCGCCAAGGCTTTCCTTTAAACAGCAGTAGAATACTAAGCAGCTTATTTATAGCTGTTTTTTTATGCCCTCTATTCTGTAGTCGTTTCATCAAGCCAGCGAAACCCAACCACACGATAAGGTCGTCTGTCTGCGTTTCCCTCTGGCATTCTCTGGACGACGGCCTCGCACCAAGCAGCTGCTTTAAGCTCGCCCGTTTCAGGGTAGCAGCTATCTCCATAAGCACGGATGACAAAGGTATCTTCGCGCACGCTCAGTCGGGGTAAGAGCGTTTCTAGTAGCACTGCCTGGGGGATGTCTAGCCCAGCTTCCTTGCAGGCGGCTTGTAGGGCGCCGCACTTCCCTTGTTTGCCATCAATAAGGCGTCGATTCGCAAAATCAGCAATGCTCATAAAAGGCCCACGCAAGCGCACTTGCTCTACCATGGCCTGGGCAAGCATGCTAACTTGTGATTCGTTCATCTCTGGCAAGCTTGTAAATAAGGCTGTCCACTCTTCCTCAGCGAGTGTGTTCACGTTAAAGCTATTGTTGATCACTAAAGCCTCTGGAGCAGGGCTCAGTTCCTCATCAAGCTTGTGGTGATATTTTGGGTTATAAACAAAGAAGTTGTCTAGAAATGCGGTATTGAAGATGAAGCTCATGTCATAGCGCTTGGCTTCCTGGTAAAGCGGGATGCTTTGAGGGCCCTCAAGGTCTCCACTCTCGTCAATGTGGTATTCTCCATCACCAAAATCGTCTAGCTCGAAAGCGAATTCATCTTCGCCATTTTTTTCAGTATTACGGAGTGTGTTATTAGAAGACTCTTCAGTATACGCTGTGAGTGTAGCAATCCTCCGGTCAGGCCAGGAGTTCCCAAGAATATCCTTGGGGTAGCTAGATAGCGGGATGAAATTCGCATGCCGTAGGCTTAAGACAGAGTCAAGGCGCTCGGGGATGAAAAATGTAAATTCAGGCTGGCGTGGGGGCTCTGTTCTAGGCGATCCTGGGTAAAGCTCCTGAATATCCCACTGAGGGGTAGAACCTTGCTCAGGGATGACAAAAGAAGCCTGAGAGTTACTAAGAGGTGAGAGCGTTGAAGTGTGCGCGCAGTCTAGATTGAAGGCGATATTTTCCTTGAAGTTTTTAAAGTTAAATTCATTATCTGAAATTTTGTTTAAAAATGGTATATGGAGTTCTTGGTAGATTTGATTTTTTTGATCTAATAGCTGAACTTTTATTCCGTAGTGATTTTTGGGCTTCGGATGAAGATGTGTTTTTAAAATGCATCTCTTAGGAGTGAAGTGAGGGTCTCTTTTGGGAAAATACGTTCTGACTTCGTCAAATGTTGGCGCTTCCATAATTCTTGAACGAATAACCACATTTTTTAACTTTCTTTGAAGAAAAAAGGTTTCTGTATGATATAGTTTTTGGCTAATTTGTGTTTGTAGATTGTTTTCGAGTAAAATCTTATTTTTAAAAAGTGAAACAATCTCTCTCTCATTGGTTTGAGCTGTTGATGGACTATTAAGTTCTAATGTTGTTTTAGGGTAATCAACATTCTCTTCTAAAGGCATTAAGCAACGAATTGTATAGTGATTTTGAGTTAATCTATTAGGGTAAGGATTATAAAGTGTAAGTGTGAGCTCTATTTCTTCTCTAACGTTACTCAATCTAGGATTTTCATAGGCTCTTTCCTTTAAATTCACGCCCATGTTAAGCCGAATATCCGTAATAATGGGGCCTATGGGGTACTCACTGATTTCGGTCAGTGCTTCAATATCAATAAGCTTGCTTGGGTCTAAGGGCCTTAATACTGCGTGTGGGGTTATGGGGCCGTCGTTGTTTACGAGGTCTAAAAAGCCTTTAAGAAATCCCCAGGTAGGCAAGGGGACGGTTTCCTCCAGGGTCTCCCAAGGGATGCGTTCTGTTGAAGGCTTGGAGTGTATCGCTTGGGTAAGCTCTTCGCGGAAGCCTCCAGTGTGGACATTGGTCAAAAGTCCTTGGGGGGCCTTTACCTTATGGACACTAAAGGCAATATGTTCCCCGGTATGGTTTGGGACTTCTTTTTTTGCTTCGCCTAGCCAAGCAATGAAATGCTTTTGCTCAGGGTTCTGGAAGTCCCAATCGCTCGCATCCCAGGCTCCTAAGGTTCCATCATCTGTATCCTTAGGGGCGATGATGCGTGTGTCTGCCCCCGTGTATTCAGTGAGTTGCGCAAGGGCCCATTGCAAGCTGTAGCGTGCGTTGTCTTGGGCTTGCTTTTGGGCGTGCCTAAGGCTGGACCTTTGATTGGCTAGTTTTAGGGTGCTAGTAATACCTAAACTCAAGAGCATCAAAAAAGCCATCAAGCTAATAGCAACGACAACAGCAAAGCCTTTTTTATCCTGGGGCACTCTTTTTATTTAATCTTTATGTCTAGGCTGCTTAAAAGCGAAACAGCTTCAGGTAGGGTAAAAATAGCTTTACTGATTTTATTTGAAAAACAGTCGATCTCATAATTTTGTGCGCCTGAAAAATCTGTTTTCTCTAAACAAGTATTGAGGAAAATGCTTTTGTGGAAATCAGTCCCTGAGCAGTCAGCCTGGGTTAGATCTGCTTCTTGGAGGCTTACCTCATGAGCAGTACAGTCTTTCACAGTGCCTTTTTTGAGATTAACCCCAAAGAAGTTACAGTAGTTAAGCACACAATCTGTGAAGTGGACGGCAAAGAGGGTATCCCGGGCATCAGGCCACTTCACCCCTAGTAGCTTGGTGTCTATGAAGCTCACGTCTGTGAATTGTGTGTTGCCCACTTCAATTAAAGAGAGGTTACAGCTTTGAAAGGTACAGTCGATGAATTGACTTTTGGAGAAAGAGGCTTTCTCAAGGTTACAGCGTGTGAAGGTACACCCCTCGAAGGTTTTGTTTTCAAGGGTGGCTTCTGGGGAGTCAAGATCTGCAAAGTGCTGCTCTAGGTAGGTAGCTTCCTTAAAGGAGGTATCAGAGGCGCTCATAGGCATTCCAGTCAATAGCAGGGGCTTGTGCACGTGCTTTCTTCGGGGTGAAGTAGTGCTTCGGGTTGAGTGACAGGCCTAGGGCCGCAGCGGTCACATTAAAACGTGTTTTGTCGTGGGATTTTTCATCAACCAAATCAACCGTCTTGAGTATCCATTCACCCTGGGTCTTCTTAATGTTTAGGATTTTAAAAGCACGCGCCTTATCGCCTTGGGGGGTTAGCCAGTCGGCTTGGATGATCGCATTGAAGTCTGCATCGAGGGCCATACGTACAGGGCCTAGCTCCGGGTTTGTTTGCATCAGGGCCTCAGGTGGGCTCATTAAGAATAGGTGTGCAGGTCGCCCTTTGATTCGCTTTACACCCTCGTAGTCCATTTCATCCCAGTAGGCATAGGGGGTGAGTAAGTCAAAGGGGGTATAGATGAGCCCAGGCAGTAGTGGTTCAAAAATCTCTTCTTTCTTTAGGGCAACAAAGGAACCTCCATTAATAGACTTCCAGAACTTCGGGTTCGGCCCGCCTTGGATAATGAAGTTTAGTGGTGCTGCTTCCGGGTTTTCTGCCCAAAGGGCTACGCGAACTAGAGGCCCTTGGGTGTTCCAGGTTCCCCAGAGGATGCCTGAATAGCTTATTTGCTTCCCCTTACGTGGCTTGTGTTGCAGTTCAAATTTTAAGGAGTAATCCCCATTGAGGCGCTGATTACGGAAGTGCTCGATGCGCTTGAGGCCTTCTGCGTGGTCAATTTTATGCACCCCCATTTGTTTGACGCGCCGCTCCGCCCGAAAGGCGTGGAGTTGGACAGGTGCACTCAAAAGAAAAGCTCCTACACAAAAGGGTAGGAGCTTCTTTGCAAAGTTAAAAAATCCCATGTTGTTATGGCTTACTCTTCGTCTGCTAATCCAGGGAGGGCAGTAAGGTCTTCTTGGGATGAGCTCTTTTCAACGCTCATGATCGCAGGGAGTGCGGTTTGGTGCTCACGTGCGGGTTTACCTTTAGCCATGTAGGAGAGGTATAGCCCTGCTGAAATAACAAAGAAAGCAACCGTTCCGTAGATAGTCATTTTGGTGAGGACCTCATTTGTTTGCCCCCCGAAAGCAGACTCTGCAGCACCGCCCCCTAAAGAAGCCCCGAGTCCTGCATTAGCGCTTGGGCGTTGCATAAGGACCAAGAGGATCACAAATAAGCTCAGCAAAATGAGTAGAGCCGTAAAAAAACCAATAATAAACGTAGCCATGACCTTAAAAACCTAAGCCCTTTGTACTGATAATCAAGCAATTAATAGACACCAATCTTGTCCAAAATACGCTGCAGGTCACTGTTGCCAAAGTATTCAATAACGAGCTTACCCTTTTTGGGTGAATGCTTTAGGGAAACACGGGTGCGTAAATGGCTCGTGATCTTCTTCTCGAGGTCTTTGATAATAGTGTCCTCTTTTTGGGAGGCATCGAGGATCTGAACCGGCTTTTTAGCATCTGCTTTGAGCTTTTGGGCGAGGCGTTCGGTCTCCCGTACGCTAATCCCTGCTTCTACAATTTTGCGGGCTAAGAGCAATTGCTGCTGTGGGGTGGGTAGGCCCAAGATTACTTTAGCATGCCCAGTGGAGATTTTTCCTCGGCGCAAGTAACCTTGGATCTCACTGTCTAGCTGAAGTAAGCGCAGTATGTTGGCAATAGCAGAGCGGCTCTTGCTAACGCGTTGAGCAATACTTTCTTGGGTAAGGTCAAAGTCTTGCATTAAAGAGGCAAAGCCTAAGGCCTCTTCAATCGGGTTAAGGTCTTCACGCTGGAGATTCTCAATCAGAGATAGCACTGCTGAGGAACTATCGCTTACTTCGATCACACGTGCGGGAATGCGTTTATTCCCGAGGTGTTTGAAGGCGCGCAAACGGCGCTCCCCAGCGATGATCTCGTAAGTGTTCCCTTGCTTGCGCACGACGATAGGCTGGAGGAGGCCTTCAGCAGTGATGCTGTTGGCAAGCTCTTCGATGTGCTCGGGTTTAAATTCTTTGCGGGGTTGGTGAGGGTTTGGGATTACCTTGTCGACCAGGATCTCACGAAAACCGTCCTGAGTCTCAGGTTCGGTAGGAGCGGGGGCTGGTGTTGGTTCAGCCTTAGGCGCTGCTTTAGCTACGGGTGTAGCCTTAGGGGCCTTAGTTGTTTTAGCTGCTTTAGTTTTAGGTGTGCTTGCAGCTTTTTTTACTTTTGGCTTTTCTTTAGTTTCTGTAGTAGGGGCTTCGTCAGTAGCAATGCCGCCTGTGATAAGGTTGCCGAGGCCTCGGCCTAAACGTGATTTTCCTGCCATGGTTAGTTGGTGTTCCGTTGAGGGATGAAGATGGTGTTGCCCGCAATCAGGTCTCTTGTAGGGTCTGCAATGCGGTTAGCGTTTTGAATATCTTTAATGGCTGAGTTGTGTTTATGGGCAATGCCGCCAAGGGTATCTCCGGGTTGGACAGTATAGGCAATGCCTTCCTGGGGGTAGTCGTCTGAAAATTTAATAGTGCCTGCAATGCTTGGTTTATTTGTTCCAATAGCACGTGCAAGGCTGTCGAGGGCGCCTTGGGTGCGTGTGCCGAGTTGCTCGATTTGCTTAGAGACTTGGGTGAAGATCTCTTGCTTCTGGAGTTGGAAGTTTTGGGAAAGTTCTGCCTTAAGGGCGCTTAGGTGAGTGTCGGAGGGTGCCTGAGCACGTTGAGTGTTCATAGCTTGGCGCAGGCCGATATTTTCACGCTGCAGGGTTTCGATATCGAGTTGGAGCTTTCCGATGTGCTCGGCCATGGCAATCATGTCTTGGCGCAAGTTCGCAAGCTCTACGGCCTGGGCATCGTAGGCTGAGGCAAAATGAGGCAGAGCCAAAAGGCTCAAAAGCCCAAACGTTTTCTTCAAATGCATAGTGCTCCCTATTGTTTACGTTGTTGCCGGAAAGTCACGTCCAAAAGGCTCTTTTGACACTAAAGGAAGGTTTTCTTTTCCCTGAAGTAAATTTCCTTCTGGAATAGGAAAGCCTTTAAGGAATTCTTTAACAGGCAGCATTTTGCCTCCTGGGCGTTGGAGTTCATGGATAATGAGGGTTCCTTCTTGTGTTGAGACGGCTAGGCCTGCGTCTCTTAGGCCTACTACAGTGCCTGGAGTTTCTGAAGGCGTCTCGTTATCAAAACTGCATTCGCCTACTTTAAGGCGGGTTTCTTTATAGTTACAAAAGGATCCGGGCCAGGATGAGAAGGCGCGTGTACGGGCCTGGAGTGTCGAGGCAGGTAAATTAAAATCAAGCCAGCCATCCTCTTTAAGAAGCTTGCGCGCGTAAGTAACTTGCTGAGGATCCTGGTCTTGGTGGGTCGCCTGGCCTGTAATAATCGAATCGATGTTTCGCTCTACCAAAGGAACACAGGACTGTGCGATCTTATCCCGGAGGCTAAGGCCTGTGTCGGTCGGTTCGATCGTAAGCTCCTCTTTATCAAGCATGGGCCCGGCGTCCATTTCGGGGATTACTTTCATGAGAGTCGTTCCTGTGCGGGCGTCACCCATTGCTATTGCTGTCTCAATAGGGGAGGCGCCACGATAGGCTGGGAGTAGGGAGCTATGCAAGTTGTGCACGCCGAAATTGGGTGTCGCTAAAAATTTGCTAGGGATGTATTGCCCATAGGCCATCACTAGGGCCCATTGGATCTGGTTCTCTTGGAGCCAGCTACGCTCTTCTTTACCGAGTTTTTCAGGCTGAAAGATGGGGAGGTTGCGTTCTTTAGCCCAGGTTTTAATTGCATTTTCTTGGAGCTTTTTGCCCCGACCCTGGGGCCTATCCGGTTGGGTGAAAACGGCTTTTAGGCTTAGGTGGGGGTTTTTATATAAAGATTCTAGGGCAGGGAGTGCGATGGTATCGGACCCCATAAATACCCAATTTGTCGGTGCTTGACTCATGAGATAAGCTTACTAGCAGCTTTATTAGTGGATATCAATACTCAACCCAGGAGTTCTAGGATCCAGCGTTTGTGGGGGCCGGAGAGGGTGAGGGTGTTTAAGTCGTTTTTGTGGGTCCAGAAAAGTTCGTCACTTTCTTTAATTCTGCTTTGGGCTGTTTTATTTAACTTAGGGGTATGGATGTGTTCAGAGATTCTTTGATTGCTGATACCACGTTTTTTAGAAAGGCGCTTTGTTTTTTCGGAGACTTTGATTTTTAGGTCTTCGGCTTTAGGGAGCTCGCACATATTTGCTAGGCGTTTTGCTTTGCTTGGGGTGCGGTGTAAGAGGAGTTGGTCTTCCTCTAAAATAAAGACTCGATCAATAGTTACTTGAGTCGTTTTGCGTGGGGCTAGTTTTGGGTAGGCCTCGGGTTTACCTTGTGCGTAGGCTTTACAGAGCTTGTTAACTGGGCATAAAAGGCAAAGCGGTTTCTGGCGGTGGCATACAGTGGCGCCTAGCTCCATCATAGCCTGGTTGTGGTCTCCAGGGTTTTCCTGGTTAATTAAAGCCTGGGCTTCTGGTTTGAATACTTTGAAGGCGCTTGTGTTATCTTTAAAAGTGGTTTCTACCCCCATCAGGCGAGCCAAGATGCGGATAACATTGCCATCGACTACCGCTTCGGGGGTACTAAAGGTGATACTTGTAATAGCGGCCGATGTGTAAGGACCAATACCTGGGAAGCTTTGCCAGCTCTTAGCATCCGTAGGGATTGTCTCTAAGCTACTGAGGTGTTTGGCAAGTTTGTGGAGGTTTCGTGCGCGCGTGTAGTAGCCTAGGCCTTCCCAGTGTTTTACGACGTGCTCTTCCTCGGCCTGGGCTAGGGTTTCAAAGTCTGGGAAGCGCTTCAGCCAGCGGTCGAAGTAGGGGAGCACTGTGCTGACCTGGGTTTGTTGGAGCATGAATTCCGAAACAACAGTTTTGTAAAGAGAGGGAGTTTCGCGCCAGGGCAGTGCGCGAGCGCTTTCTTGATACCAGGTGTTCAAATTCTTGATAAATGCGTTTTTGTTCTTTATTCTATACATTTTAAGTGTCCTATATTAAGGTGCCAGCCATGCCTAAAAAAGCAAAGGATAATTCTGACGAGCCCAAAAAGCGTACGCTTTATACCATAGAGCTTAATGACGAGCAAATGGAGAAGCTTAAGCAGTGGTGTGATGCGCAGCTGTGGATGTATTATGAAGTTGATTATGCCCGCTTTGCTTTCAAGGGAGACAAGGTAAATGTTGTCGCTTACGAGAGTGGTAAGGTTGTTATTCAGGGGAAGAAGACCGAAGAGTTTGTTACTTACGTTATTGAGGGGGAGATTACCGGCATGCCTGAGATGGGCTATGAAGAGGTTCACCACCCAGAGTGGTTTGAGCTGCATGCAGGCTTGGATGAAAGTGGTAAGGGAGACCTTTTCGGGCCTTTAGTTTCTGCGTGTGTGATCGCTGATGGCGACATGGTGAGGGAGTGGATGCAGGAAGGCCTTAAGGAGACTAAGCGCGTGAGTAGTGATGCAGTCGTGCTGAAGTTAGACAAGATGATCCGTAAGACTAAAGGGGTCGTAGTGACGACTACCTACGCAAGCATGCCTAAATATAATGAGCTGTATCATAAATTTGGAGATAATCTTAATAAGCTCTTGGCCTGGATGCATGCTAAGAGCTTAGAGGATGCACTCAAGAAGCGCCGAGCCCCTTGGGGAATGTTAGACCAATTTACAAAGCAGCCCTTGGTGCAAGATTACTTTAAGGAGGACCCCATAGACCTAAAAATGCAGACCAAGGCTGAAGAAGACCCTGTAGTGGCAGCGGCTTCTATTGTAGCGCGAGCCGCTTATATAAGGGCTATGCAGAAGCTTTCCAAGGAGTTTGGGGAGCAGCTCTTGAAGGGGGCCAGTGCACAAGTTAAGGCCCAGGCTGGAAAAATTGTTGAAAAATTTGGAAAAGATGCTTTAATCAACTACGCTAAACTTCATTTTAGAACCGCTCGTGAAGTTTTAGGCCTCCCGGTTCCCCCGAAGCGAGAGTGGAGACGCTAAGAGATTTTTGTGAAATTAAAAAACCCCAGACTGACTTATGACTTGCAGGCCCTTAAGGGTTATTCTGCACTTGTTGGTGTAGATGAAGCAGGGCGTGGGGCTTTAGCAGGCCCTGTAGTGGCAGCAGCAGTACGCCTGACCGAAGAGTTTTACCGCGATTCTGAGCGTATTGAAGGTTGCCGTGCTATTCGGGATTCTAAGCGCATTAGTGAATTTCAGCGTGAGCATCTTTTTTCTCTGATGCAGATTTGGAAAGAGGCCGATGTGATTGATTTTTCCTGGGCTCAAGCCACAGTAGGGGAAATTGAGCAGTATAATATCCTCGGTGCTACTCAGCTCGCAATGGAGCGTGCCCTAGAAATTTTGGACCAGCGTGCTCTATCAAATATGAAGATGCCGCGTTGGGATGAGTCGAGCTTGTTTACCCCAGTGAGTAAGGATGCTCGTGTCAATAAGCCTACGGTGCGCGTTTTGCTCGATGGACGCCCCATGAAGCGTTTCCGCTTTAAGCATGAAGGACTCGTTCAGGGAGATGACAAAAGCCTCGCTATTGCAATGGCTTCAATCGTAGCAAAAGTCCAACGTGATCATATTATGAGTGAGCTTGACACAGAGTTCCCTGAGTATGGCCTAGCTAGGCATAAAGGTTACGGTACCCAACTGCATAAGCTTAGTATTATGGAAAGTGGGGAAGCTTCTGTTCACCGTCCTTCCTTCTTAAGGAAGTTCCTACTGCGTAGCAAAGAGCCCTCCGTACAGATGGACTTGTTGCTCTTTTAGGGCTCAAGAATTACGCTACTCTATTCAACCAGTCCGGTGATCGGTGATTGGCTTTAACCCTTGTTTAGTGTCGCAGATGTCTTATTACCCAGTCAATTGCTCGATCTTCCAGTTGTCTTGTTGCTGAGTTTAGTGCGTTCTGAATCGCTTCCTGCTGAGATAGGCGGTTAATGAGTGTCTGGAGTTCGTGTACAGCTTCTGTGTTATCGGGGTCTAAGCTTGCGATCTTATCTGATACCTCTGCCTCTAGGCTAGGCCAGTTTATTTGTTGTGGTTGGGAGGGAAGTGTAGTGTGGTCCATTTTTTTGACTTGTTATTCTTAAATATAAAGGGGATTTTCCTTTAGCCTTAAGGTCTACAGTTTCCCTTTACTGGGTCAAGTTTAAGCTTTCTTTTACAGCTCGAACTTATATGCGCGCCCGAGGAGTCTGCGCTTGAGGGTCCTTGCTTTTAGGCGCTCTTCTTCAATATCAGGGTTGAAGAGAACCTGCCAGCCCTCTAAATCTTCCCAGACATTCTTTGCTTTTGCAAAGCCTTGGCCTAAGGCCTTTTTTTCTAATAAACGGGTAGTTTCGACTGCTAGACCTAGAGCAACTGCTATGCGGTTGTCATTATCTCGCCCAGTATTGAACTTGCGGTGGCCGGCAATCGCATCGATGATCGTTTCAGATAGCTCATGGCGGCTAAGGTAGTACGCCCCAATTTCTCCATAATCATACCCGGTAACCTCCTTTTCGAATTCATCTTGCTCGGCCATAGGCATGAGGCGCATTTCAGGAGGCGTTATAGCTCCTTCTTTTTCCTCTTCTTCTAGAAGGGGTGCCGGACATTCTTCAGGGAAGGATAAATCTATAACCACTTTACCTACATTATGCAGTAAGCCTATGAGGTAGTCGGCCTCAGGCGGGAAGCCTACATTGATGTAGGAAATAATATCACGTGTAATAATCGCTGCACCAAGACTGTGATGGCAGTGCTGGTGCAGCATCGCCGGGAGTACTCGCGGGTTACCTCGGTGAAGCTTGTCTACCTCCTCAATAATAGGGCTAGCCAAAAAGAGCTCTCGAATATTATTTAGCCCTAAAAGAGCGACCACCTGCTCAATACAGGTAACCTCTTGCTTAAGCCCGAATAGACCTGAATTAGCAAGCTTCAGTAAGCGTGCCGTTAAGATCGGGTCATCCTTAATGATCTTTGCAATATCTGAAGTTAGGATTTCATCTGCCCCCGATAGAACCGCGAGCATTGTTTCGATATTCAACAGAGACTTCACCAAAGGACATTCGTCAACTTTGGCCCGGACTTTTTCATCTAATGTGAAAGCAGTAGGGGGCATTAAAAATTATAGGGTATACTAATCGAAGCTGGAGTGTATTCTAAATCAAGCGCTTAGCGCAACCTCCTAAATTAGCAGATTGCTTGCCAGCTTCCTTAAGTCCAGGCGGATCTAATGGGTGTTTGCATAAAAAGTGGTTGTGCTCTATCAATAGAGCACAACCACTGCAAAACAGCATGTCTATTATGACTTGGGGACTCTTTTATTGAGTTCCTGTAATCATCCCTTCCCAAAGATGCATCAAAATGTCATCTAATGAGAATGGAGTGCCGGGATAACCCTTCGAGTCTTGCTAAAACCACGGCTGATACTGCGAGGGGACTCGTTCCTGCAAACCTTTTGCTTTAGGAGGCATTGGGATGAGGGGTCCGTCTCAGAGTATTCGCCGAGCTTTTGGGCGCAAGCCTCTAGGGCTTTTTTGGTTTCTGATAGGAGAGGATGCATGGTGAGTAAGTACGCAGCATAGGGCGTACCTGAGGGGAGAATGTGAATAAATGTTAATAACTTTTCAGGAAAGAGCAATATTAATTTTGCAAATCCCCTAAAAGGGGTGATTTATATTTATCTTCAAAAAAAGCTTGGCAAGCTTTAGGAATTAAATAGGGTAGCTATTCACCGTTGAAATGGCCATCTACGGTAATGTGTAAGGTGAGGTATCCAAGCGGCCAACGGATGCAGACTGTAAATCTGTCGGGGCAACCCTTCGCGCGTTCGAATCGCGCCCTCACCACCACACTTCGCCAAGGCTACGTGTGACAAGCCACTTTACCTCTAAAATATAAAAAAACTCGCAGTTGTTTCTCTACGAGTCTTTTTGAAAAGAATTTTTTAGATTCAGGTTATGCGGTAGGGGCTACTTCTTTTAGCTCTGCAGTTTTATTTTCTACATCATAGCCTTCGAGTTGTGTTCCATTGATCTTGAAGTAGATCTTTTTGGCGGTCCAGGTTTGTAAGGCCCCCATGCCGTGTTTGTAGTTAAACTCAACGCCTGCTTTAGCCAGTTTTCCGGCTGCTGCATTACCTCCGCTGATCATAGTCATCGCCATGCCAAAAGCATTAGAGATAGGCTCGACTTGTGTGTTCGTCCAAAGGTAAGCCTTGATGGTGCTGTTCGCTATATCTTTTACGATACTCATAGCTTTATCCTTTCTTGCTTAAGCTTCTACGTTTTCGCTTACATACTCTTCTAGGAGTGATGTATCGCCTTCTACTTGGCTGACTTCGCGCTCCTGTAGGGCTTTTTCGAGTCCTCCTGCAACGTTGGCTAGGAACTTAAATCCGCCTACAACTACAGCTTTGGCTAAATCACCGAGGCCTTTAACTTCCCAGGATTCTTTCTTGGGCGCATTCTCCTTATTCTCTGCTGCAAGCTTTTCCTTATTTGCCTGATCTTCATCGATCATGCTTTTTACGAATTCACCGACAGGCTCAGCCATATCGTTAGCGAATTGTTTAACGCCACCTAAAACATCACAAGTTAGTTGTCTGATTGAAAATGACATGGGGTCCTTTCTGTTGGGGTTATTTTTTATCCATCTTCTGATGGGGTTGTATATAGATAAGAGTCGTGGGTAGAGGGATTTATTCCCCGATTTTTAATAAAAAATAAGTATTTGGTTATTAAGGGTTTATGGATGATTTCTGGGGGTATTAGCCTCGGTGATTGCTCTTTTCTGGGGGATATCCTAGAACCTTAGAGCTCATGGAGTTAGCGATTTCTCAGCAGACAATAGCCCGCGTGGCCCCCCTTTCCGGGCTAGATAGAGCTTTGGTATATACGATACCCGAGGCTCTGAGGGAGACTATTGCTGTAGGAACGTTGGTTGAAATCCCTCTGGGGAGGCGTTCTGTTTTGGGCTTGGTTGTTGGATTTGGGGCTGAAGGGCCTATGAAGTTCAAGCTCAAAGCAATTGAGAAGCTTGTTTATGACCAGCCTGTAACAAGCCCAGATTTGCTGAAGTTAGCTGTTTGGATGCAGCGCTACTATGCAGCTTCGGTAGAGTCTGTGTATGAGACCTTGATCCCCGCAAAAATCCGAGGAGGGGCAACTGCAAAGGAGCAGAAGTTTTTAGCCCTGAACCAGGATTTATCAAAAGAGGACTTAGGGATCTTAGAGAAGCGAGCCCCTAAGCAATTTTCTGTATATGTCTTCTTGAAGGAAAGCGGGGCGCCTGTATCGATTACAGCAATACGTAGGAAATTCCCAGGGAGTGAGGCAGCCTACCGTACTTTGGTTAAAAAAACGGTTCTTAAAGAACAGTTCGAGGTTCAAGAGCATGTGGCGTATACGGATACGTTATCCCAGGCTGAGCATGTGGGAACTGAAGCGCCTATACTCAATGAAGAGCAGCAGGCTGCAGCCACGAGTATTCAAGAGAGTATCGATAGCGCTGAGTTTAAGGTACATTTATTACATGGCGTGACGGGTTCTGGGAAGACAGAAGTTTACCTAAGCGCTATCCAGAAAGCATTGTCTGTAGGGGGGGGTGTTTTATTCCTAGTGCCTGAGGTTGCGCTTACACCCCAGACCGTTGGGCGTATTCGTACACGTCTGGATGCTCAAGGCATTAAAACCGTTGTGTGGCATAGTCATTTATCCGAAGCAGAGCGCCTCGATGCGTGGTTCTCTTTGGTTAAAGGTGAGGCTCAGGTGGTAGTGGGCGCACGGTCTGCCTTGTTTGCTCCTCTAAAAGACTTACGCCTTATTGTAGTGGATGAAGAGCACGAGCCTGCCTATAAGCAAGACGAGACGCCACGCTATCATGGGCGCGATGTAGCTGTGTACCGTGGGATGCTTTGTAAAGCAACGGTTGTTTTGGGTTCGGCTACGCCTTCCCTAGAGTCCTTGTATAATGTGAAAGCGCGTGGGTATATCCTTAACCGTTTGACTAAGCGTATTGATGACCGTAAGTTGCCGCGTTTCCATGTTGTAGACATGAAGCGTGAGGCCTTGAAGCATAAAGGCTCAGATAAGCGCGTTATATCACAGTTGCTTAAGGAAAAGCTTCAGGATCGTTTAGAAAAGAAAGAACAATCAATCCTCTTTATTAACCGCCGTGGTTACTCTTCTAGTATGGTGTGCTCGGAGTGCGGCTATGTAGCCGAGTGCGAGCATTGTAGTAATACCTTGACGTACCACCGCACAGACCAGGTTTTGCGTTGTCACCTGTGTGGCTCACATGAAACAGCACCTGATCGTTGCCCCGGGTGTGAATCCCCTAAAATCCGTTGGCAAGGTTTTGGGACACAGCGTATTGAAGACGTTGTTCAGCAGGTAGTGCCCAAGGCTAATGTGGTGAGGATTGATGCCGATACACTATCGAAGCGCAATCGTTTCCGGGAGATATTGTCAGACTTTCGTACGGGGAAAATCGATGTTTTGGTAGGGACGCAAATGATTGCTAAGGGGCTAGACTTTCCTAATGTGACTCTTGTGGGGATGGTAGATGCCGATATTGGCATGCATGTGCCAGACTTTCGTGCAAGCGAGCGGACTTTTCAATTGCTAGTGCAGGTGGCTGGCCGAGCTGGGCGTGGGGATAGAGCAGGGGAGGTTGTTGTGCAAAGTTTTTCACCTCATTCCCCACCGATTCAATTTGCGCGCCGGGCAGATTTTGAGGGCTTTTTAGAAGAAGAGCTGGAGCAACGCCGTGAATTTAATTACCCACCTTTCAGGAATTTGATCCGGCATTTATTCCGCAGTCGGAATAAGGAAAAAGTAGCATTTTATAGTGAGCAGTGGATAAAATTCCTTGAGAAGGGGCTCAAGCAGAAGATTGAGATCCGAGGGCCTGTCCCGGCTCCGTTAGAGCGCGTGAAGGATTATTACCGCTTCCATGCCTGGTTTTTTGTAGGGAATGTATCCAAGGTCTTGCCGGAGATTGTGGCCCTGAGGCAGCAATTCAAGATGGATAAGGAAGTGATCGATGTTTTTGATGTGGATCCAAGGGATCTTACCTAAATGACTGCTTATGGGGTGGGTATATTTTTGATTTGACTTTTTTAGTTTAGTGTCGATAATTCGTTATCTTTTATTAAGGTAAACATTATTTAAAGGAGAGGGATTATGTTAAAAGGTTTAGAGACTACGCTGTCTTTAGGGAAGTCAGCATCTAAAGAGTTAATGAAGTCAGCTTCTGGCTTATTGAAATCAGCCTCTGGGGGAAGTTCAGGTCCTGATAGGAAAGTTGATTTAGTTGCTAAGGATATTAAAGGCTTAATGAGCTATTTAGTACGCCCAGAAGTTGGTCCAGAGAGGGTGCTAAGTCAGTTCGAGGTTGCAGCAAAGAGCCCTGATTTTGAAGAGAACGAGCAAGCAGAAGACATTGAAGGTTTACTGAGGTACATTCAGCGCCCACGTACAACTTGGGAGACTGCTTTTTGTCACCTAAGGTCTTCCATTATCGACCCTCGATTTGATGGTGCTCAAAAAGTAGCAGTGGAGATTTCTAAGCTTTTCTTCTGGGGGAAGCTTAAAGTCAAGGGAATGAAAGAAGGATCTTTGCTGGAGCTAGCCGAGCTTCTTGCAGCTGCTAAGACTAGCTCTTGGGTTAAGCAAGAGGGGATAAAGTTCATCAATAAAATAAATGCTGAGTCTGAGAATATTAAAATACGCTCAAAAGCTATCAATTCCCTTTTGAAAAATCCTGATAGTATTGAGATGGGGTTAAGCGCTGCTAAGGCGTTTGTTGAAGATAGTAATATTGCTGATGAGGCGCGTTTCCAGATGGCATATATCCTTGTTAGCTTGCGAGACAGCGCTGCAGCGAAGGAGCTGGGCATTGCGTTATTGGCTCAGTTGGCTGGAGATGATAAATTAAATAAAGAGGTGCGTCTTTGGGCGATGGAGCTTTTGGTGAACTTTGAAGAGGCGAGTGATTGGGCAACAGTACAGAGCCTTCAGTTGCTTAAAAGTTTTTGTGAGATTAAGGATTTATCTTCTTTTTTCCTTCTAGAGGCGGCCTATTTGCTTGTGGGCATTAATAATAACAAAGATGCCAATGCATCTGGTTATGAGCTCCTAAGGACGCTAGACAAGAAAAACGAGGAGTTCTTTCAGTATTATGATCAGGATCAGGCTCATTGCCTTCTTAAGGAATTGTTTCCTGGGGAAGAAGTTAAATGCTTTACTGATAATAAGTTATAACTCGATTTAAGCGTTCTTGACAGTTGAGTCGTCTTTCCCTTGAATAAGACTCCTGTATGCAAAAGCTATTACTACAGCTCCTCCTTCTCCTCCTCCTTGGCAGAGGCGTGAGCTGTTGTTAAAGCATACACATGACTTTACTCTAAGCTCCCGCCTTGAAGTGGGAGTTTTTTTTAGGACTAATTTTCTATGACACACAAAAAACAAGAATGGGAACGCGAATCAGGCTATATTTGGTCTATGATTGGCTCGGCCGTAGGGTTTGCAAACGTGTTAGCTTTTAGCGCGCGTTGTTACCAAAATGGGGGAGGGGCTTTCCTTATCCCGTTTGTAGTGGCTTTGCTCCTGCTCGGGCTTCCCATGCTGATTATGGAAGGCATCATTGGGCAGAAATTCCACTTTCCGCTGGTGTCTGCTTATGGCCTCGTTGCGGGGCGCCTCGGGAAGGTCTTTGGGTGGCTATCCATTTTGGGGGTTGTGACCATCGGGACATTCTATGCTGTGTTAACAGGGTACTCAGTTGCCTATATCTACTATACGGCTGCTGGGGCTATCCCTCAGGATACGGCTTTGTTTTTTAAGGAAGCTGTTTTGCAAGACTCTGGCTCTATCTTGAATTGGGGGAGTCTTTCTGTCCCGGTACTTGGGGCAACCTTGGTGGTGCTTGTCTTTAGCTGGTTTGTCTTAGTCCGTAATATTCACCAGGGTGTAGAGCGTGTGTGCTCGGTCTTTTTGCCTCTATTGACAGCCTTAGTGGTTATCTTTGCAGTTGTAGTGTGCTTTTTGCCAGGGGCTTTTGATGGCTTTGTTGCCTTCCTTAAGCCAGACTTCGAGCGGCTTAAAAGTGTTAGCTTGTGGCGAGACATGTTTGGGCATTTGTTCTTTAGTTTGTCGCTGAGTTTGGGGCTGATCGTAGGGTACTCGCGCCACACGAATAAGCACACGAATATCCCGCGCGCGATGTTCTGGGTTGCTTTTGGGGATTTCGCGATATCCTTTATCTCTGGTTTAGCGATCTTTGGGTGTATCGGCTACATGAGCCACCGCAGCGGGATTGCCTTTAACGATATTATCCATACCGAGTCTCCTTTTGAAATTGGCTTTATTATCTTCCCTACGATCTTGCAGACTTTTGGGCCTACGCTCTCAGCCCTTATTGGGCCCTTGTTCTTCTTCTGTGTGTTTATTGCTGGGGTAACGGGGCTGTTCTCGATCTTAGAAGCCTTCTCAGGGAATATTGAGGTTGAATTCGGGCGCTCACGTCGTTGGGCTGTGACCTTTTCTTGCGTCTTCTTGATGCTTTTCGCGCTGACATTTTGCATGGGGAACGGCCAGTACATTATCGATGCCTTAGCCCCCGCCGTATTGGGGAATAATATGCTGCTTACAGGTATTGCAGAGGTATTTATCTTCATGTTCTTTGCCCATAAGATTAAAGATCATGAAGTTTGGTACAGTCATTACCCCCGCCGTAACTTCTTTTACTACTCACTTAAGTACTTCTCTTTAGGTGTTTTAATGGTGATTTTCTATCACTCTTTGGTCGCAGAACTCTCCCTAGGCTTCACTCTCGAGAGCTTTTTGCGCTGGACTTGGTTCATTGCAGCCTTGATTATAGCGCTTGTATTATCACAACGGGGTAAGGTACAAACCCCATCTGAATAACCTTTAAATTATAGATATTATGGCCGGTTTTACTAAAATGCTTAAGCAAGCCCAAGAAATGAAGAAGAACATGGAGTCCATGCAGCAAGAGCTCGAGACCCAAGAACTGAATGTTTCTAGTGGCGGAGGGGCTGTGGAAATTACTATTAACGGTAAGGGCCGCTTTAACTCTATTTCTATTGATGAAGGCTTGCTTAAAGAAGATAAGGCTCTTGTAGAAGAGACTTTGCTTAGCGCTATCCAAGATGCTACCGATCAGTCTGAAAAGCTCCGTGAAGAGCGTATGAGCCAAATCACTGCCGGACTCAGCATTCCTGGCATGTTCTAATTTTTTGGGTCTTGTAAAAAAGGCCCTTTTTTTTAACCCATATCTTTTTTGTTATATGACCCCAGCCTTCGAGAAAGTTCAGAAAATCCTCCGACAATTGCCAGGCTTGGGGTATCGCTCGGCTGAGCGTATTGCCTTAGCGCTGCTAGTCGAGAAGCCTGAAAGCCTGGACCCTGTGGTGCAGGCCCTGCTCGAAGCCAAGGATAAGGTTCGTTCGTGTGAGCGCTGTGGGAATGTAGCTGAAGAGGCTCTCTGTGTGATTTGTAAGAGCCCCCACCGGCAGGGTTCCTCTATTTGTGTAGTAGAATGTGTGCCAGACTTAGTTGCTATGGAGCGCTCTGGGGCGTATGACGGGGGGTATCATGTTTTGCAGGGACGCCTGTCTCCCTTGCGTAAAGTTGGTCCTGAGGATTTGAACCTGGCCTCACTCAAGCAGCGCCTTGACTCTGGTGAGGTTGATGAACTGATTTTGGCCCTTTCTAACGATATTGAGGGGGAGGCCACCTGTCACTACATCCAAGAATCCTTGATCGGAGATGCGGATATTACCGTGACACGTATTGGTTTTGGCCTGCCCAGCGGGGGAGACCTCAATTACGCTGATTCAGCTACCCTTAAGAGTGCTCTTGAGGGCCGTCGTTGTTTTACTCAGTAGTTTAGGTAGTTGGGTTGCTCTGTTGTGCTGAAGCTACTTGACTTGCAATAATAAGTAGGGTGGCTGCATCCTCGAGGAAGTATTCTTGCACGTCTGGGTCTTCTGCCACTTTTTGCACCCAGGATAAGTTTCTAGGCTCTTTGCTGATGAAGGCTTTGATTTTATCTCTGTAACTATTATCAGGCTTTTCTTTTGTTGTTTCTTTAGGAGGGCCTATTTTTCGGTAGAGGCGTTCAAGGATGAAATTAGCTCTATCCTGAGGATTGATGCGTCCGATTTCAGAAGCTTGAATAAAGAGCCGGTAGGCATTCATCGGGTCAGCCTCTACGCTATCTCCAGTTAACTGCATATAGGCGAGGCGACACAGTGTGGTTGCTTGTGCATTAGCAGAAGTTTCTGTCGGAGCAAAAAATGAGGTGAAAGTGGGAGAGTTCAGGGTGCTTTGGATTGCTTTTTTGAGGTTTTTGCCCCTTAGCTTTGAGTAGAAGGCTTCTTCCTCCTCTAGGGAAAGCATATCTACCCTTTTAACTTTTTTGTATTTCTCTATTGCTGAAACATCCCAAAGTCCTTGAGCTTCGAGAACTATCCGATCTGACTCAAATTGAGTATGTAGCACTGGATCTATTTTAAAAGCATGATTAATAAAGCTTAGGGCGCTCATTATGTCTTGATGTACGATCGCATCTTTTCCCTCGGGGCGGTAAAGCGCCATTCCTAGCTCGTACAAGAGTTGAGCTTGCTCTTTAGAATGGGCAAGCAAGGCGGGGTGGTGCGCTAATGTGCGGCAGTCCTTTTGGAGCTTTTGCTTGGCCAGGCGATGTTTCTTAGCCGTATGCAGTAGGTCCTTAAAAATAGGAATATAATGGGGGTAAAGAGGAATACTCTCGAGTAAATGAAAGTAGTTATAAGTGCTTTTTAGGGAGTAATAAAGGGTCGTAAGCTTTTCAGTGGTTTCTTTCGTTTTTTCGCTAGAAGAAACATGGCTGCTCTCTTGGATTTGCCTTGGTGTATCTGGGTATTTGGCTTTTTCTCTGGCTTGTTGAATGAGTGATTGTGAGCGCTTCCTTGATTGACCAAGAGATTTTACTGATTTGAGTCTTTTTAGCTTTTCACTATTGGGTTGTGGTTTTTCAGGGCTAACTAAATTTAATTGTATGGCTACGCGTTCTATAGCTCTTAAAGTTTCTGTACATAACACATGATTTTGTGTGCTAAGTGTGTCACATTGTTTGAGGTTAATGAGCCTTCGTTTTGTGCGCTCTAGGGCGTGGATAAGCATTACAGTGGTTGATTCCCCTGCTTGATCTTTTGGGATCTCTACTAAAAGGTCTTTAAATTCTCTTAAGATTTCTCGGGTTTGTGTGTTGAGGCTTTCTGTAAAGTGATTGAGATCTGTGCTAGGAATATCCCCAGTTTTAATGCGGTTTAGCAGATTATGTAGGGTTGAAGCGCGTGTTTGGTTACGGCTGATAGAGGACTCAAGTTCTTTTATTTCGTCTTGGTAGCAGGCTTTTAATTCTTCTTGTTTTGCCTCTAAAAGTGTTTTTTCTAGTTTTGGGATTTCCTTTTTTAGGAGATCTAGGGCTTTAGCTTTTACCTCTGGATTGTCTTGGTCTGCCCTCAGGATATCCCCTAATAATTGTATGACCTGAAGGTTAACTGTTAGCTTTGGGTTCTCAAGGAAGCCTAGAATTCTTTTTTCTAGGTTTAGGGTGTTTACTATTACCTGTTCTATTTTACGTGGGGATGATTTTTTTGGCTGTTTTTTGCTTTTCGGAGAAGTTTTAAGATTTTTAGGTCCTTCAAGTTCCCACTGGCATCGTCTTTCTAGCATTTGGATTGCTGAGAATCTTCTCTTTGCAGAGCGTAAGGAGAGTTTTCGGGATCTTTTACTTTTAATTTTTTCCTGCTCAGCAGCTTTTACAGTTTTTTGAGCTTGGGCTAGTTTAATCGTAGCTTCTCTTATGACTCTTGCTGTCTTTCTTGCCGCACATTTTTTATCAGCTAGTTGTTTTTTGCGATAATATAAGGCACGCTTAAACGGGTTTGCTTCTCTTTCATGCGCTTGTGAAGCTTTTATAAAAAGGGGATCTTTTTTCTTCAGCTCTTTTGTTCTTGGAGAGAAGTTCTCATCCAGCGGCCTAAAGCTAAGGTCGTTCCTATTGAGCTCAGCTCGAGTGTCTTGCAGGTCTTTAATTGAATCTAAAATGAGCTTTTCTAGGACATATAGCCAGAACTGTGAAGAGGCTTTGACGGCTTTAGGGTTATTTAAGTCGATAACATCTCTGCGCAAGTCTGCAGCAACTCTGAGAGCACTGAGCAGGTCGTTTTTTCCCTCTTGGTTAATCTTTCCTAAGAGTGCACCCTCTATATTTCTGTAGAGGGTATCTGCGATTTGCTTATAGAGATTATGAACTCTTTTTTCGAAGGCATAATACTCAAACCGTTTTGCAAGCTGCTCACGGCTAAAAAAGTCATCTGCGTCTTCTTTAAGGGGGGTAAATACACTGATGTCGATTTTCTCTTCAGAGGCCTTCTTTTTTGATCGTGAATGGATCATCTGAAGGGTGATAGGCTTGGCTCTCTTTCTTCTGGAGTTTTCTGGGCTTTTAATTCGAGAGCTTCTTTTACGTATCGCAGGAGACCTGGGGCTTTCTCGGACGATTATCTCCACAGATTCAGGAGAGGACACCGCTTGCGTGTGCATAAATAGCTCAGCAAGTTCGCTAGAGTTACTTCTTAGTAAAGAGCCTTTCTGGCGATGTTGTTGGGGAGGCTCGATGGAGGATGGCTCTTTATCTTTATTATCTCGGTAATCCACAAGCCATTGAGGCCAGCAGGTCGCTTGCTGGTGAGGTGTGCGTTCAAGCAGGAGGAGGTGCTCTTTTGCTTTTTCTATGTCCCAAGTCTCTTCTTCAGGCATTTCGCTGAAAAGCGTTTTTCGCTCCATTGCCGAGAGTTTTTGGGTGCACCTAGCAAGTCTCTTGGAAACCTTAAGGAAGGTATCAAAAATATGAATAGAGTTATCTCTTACGTAGGATTTGTGGTAGGCCTCAAACAGGGCAAAAGCTTTCCTAGCTAGGAAAAAACAGTGCCTCAGGGTATGATCCATGTTTGCTTGGCAGCGGCTTTCAAATAGAGCACAGAATAAGTCTATGATGAATAACCCATGGTTTTCTAGAAGCTGACTATCCGCATGGATATGGCTAGAGAGTTCTTCTACTTGTTGGGGGATGAGGTTGAATGCTTTTCGAGAAGGAGGAGTGTTTTTAAACGCTTCTAAGCATTCGATTAGCTTTTTTGTTTTTTGATGCTCTTTATTTGGGCTTGATTGAGAAATACTCACTGAGCCTCCTTTAGGAGAGGGGGTTCCTCCAAAGCCTTCGCAAGAGCCCGTACGGCGGCGAAGTACATGGGAGTGCTTCACCCGGCGTAAAACCCTAGGAGGGAGTTTGAGTCTAGAGCCAGGCTTTGGTTGGGCTGAAAATACAAGCAATCCATTAACATTTGAAGTACTCGCAGCTAGGCTACGGAAGACTGCAGGATAATAGGGTTTGCTGTTTGTTGTTCTTTGTTGGATCTCACGTACTGAAATGGGCGGCTCCCCGTAGTTTTGGGAGCCACGCCTGGCTGTCTTAGGCGCAAGCGGTGTTGTGTTCCCCTGGCTTTTAACTTTCTCGAGATTTAGGTGAGGAATTGGGGGTAGGTTGTTAATGCTATTATTGCAGCTATTAGGGAGCTCATAAAAAGGCTGTGTCCTGTGTAAGCTGGGTTGTTGTTGTCCGTCCATAAAATTCGTGTATCTTCAGACTTAGTTGTATAAAGTATCCACTCTGGGGAATGCGAGCAAATAGGGTTCTTGACAGCAAATTGTTGAGCCGATTAGATGGAATCAGTAAAGATATTTAAGAAATAAAATATCAATTTCAATTTAAACTTATTTGCGCTATGGCTTCTGATAACGTCTTTGAACTTAATTCTGAAAATTTTGATGCACACCTTAAAGAGGTATCTGTTCCTTTGTTGGTAGATTTCTGGGCTGCCTGGTGTGGGCCTTGTAAGGCTATCGCTCCAATTCTTGACGAGCTTGCCGATGAAATGAACGACAAAGTCCAAATCGCTAAGGTCAACGTCGATGACAACAGCGAACTTGCTGCACAGTACAATGTACGCTCTATCCCTACCATGCTTGTCTTTAAAGACGGTGTGGTCGTTGAAGAAATGGTTGGCCTCAGCAACAAGATGGACCTCAAGGAAAAACTAGAGGCACATCTCTAGAAGCTCTTCGGGCCTTCATTGAAGTCCCCATAGTTCAATAGGATAGAACCGCGGTTTCCTAAACCGTTAATCCCAGTTCGAGTCTGGGTGGGGGCACTCTTTATTAAGGGTTACTTCGCAAAATTTAGGGGTTCATTAAAAAGCGCTTTTGGCGTGTAAGCCAGGAAGCCAGACTTGAAAGACCCTACGGGTATTCCTTCATCTGTCTTCAAGACTTACCCATCCAAACCCTTCTTTTTCCTGAACTCCGAAATTTTGCGAAGCAACCCTTGTTCGGAATCGGGTTATTTGACCTGAATTAGGCATTCGCCTGTCATTGCCTTAGGCTGCTCTAGGCCCATGAGCTTTAATAGCGTAGGTGCTAGGTCTGCTAGCCGTCCTCCTTCTTTAAGTGTTAAGCCTTCGCAGTCTTTTCCGTAAATAACCACCTCTACCGGATTAAGCGTATGCCTTGTGTGAGGTGCGCTCGTTTCGGGTTCCCACATTTGGTCAGAGTTACCATGGTCTGCAGTAATGAGTGCATTGCCGCTCATCTCGTCTATGGCCTTAAGTAAGCGCGTAATCCCTGCATCAGTCGCTTCACAGGCTTTTTTTGCAGCCTCTAAAGAGCCCGTATGCCCCACCATATCTGGGTTAGCATAGTTGACAACAATCAGCCCATACTTGCCTGAACGGATCGCTTCTTCCGTTGCCTCTGTGACACCTACTGAAGACATCTCAGGCTTTTGATCATAAGTAGTTACGTCCTTTGGGCTTGGGATGAGTGCACGCTCTTCAAGGGGGAAGGGCTCATCACGGTAATCATTAAAGAAGAAAGTAACGTGTGGGTATTTCTCTGTTTCGGCGCAGCGGAACTGTGCAATGCCTTTTTCTGAAATATATTCCCCAAGGATATCTTTCATTTTTGCAGGTTTACGGAAAAGAATATGCTCACACAGTCCTTTCTGGTATTCTGTCATGGTCACGTAGAGCAAGTCCTTCTTCTGGCCGCGATCAAACTCACTAAAGTCTTCTTCTATAAATGCACGTGTGAGCTCTCGTGGGCGGTCCCCACGGAAGTTAAAAAAGATCACACTGTCACCGTCTTCAATTCTAGCAACCGGGTTTCCTGATTGGTCAAGGATTTGCGTCGGTGGGATGAATTCATCTCCGCAGCATGAGGGTTCAGAAGGGTTGTCATAGTAATGTTGGATGGCTTCCTGGGCGCTTGTGGCAGTGTGTTCTGTTTTATGCCCAGTAAGGCAGTCGTATGCTTTCTGGACGCGGTTCCAACGTTTATCGCGGTCCATTGCCCAAAAGCGTCCACTAACGGTTGCGATTTTACCTAAGCCAATTTCTTTACAGTAAGCTTCGAGTTGACGTACAAAGCCCAAGCCACTCGTGGGTGGGGTATCTCGCCCATCGCTAAATACATGAATGTAGACTTCTTTAAGCCCAGATTCTTTGGCAAGGTCAAGTAGGCGGAATAGGTGCGCAATCATAGCATGGACCCCCGCATCAGACACAAGGCCTAAGAGATGGAGCTTCCCGCCAGAGTGGGTGCGTTGAATCACTTTTTTAAATTCAGCATTTTCTAAAAGATCTTTACCTGACAAGCCTTTGTTGATGCGGACAATCTCTTGGTCAACAATACGCCCGGCTCCAATATTCTGGTGGCCCACTTCGCTATTACCCATGATAGACTCAGGAAGGCCTACATCTAGGCCACAGGCTAAGATTTCCGTACGAGGCCAGTGCTGACTAAGCTGATCCGAGCACGGTGTATTAGCCAGTTTGACTGCATTGAATGCGTCATGCTCTGGGTTATGATTAGCGCCCCAGCCGTCACGTATAATAAGAAGTGTGGGTGTAGTCATGTTAGATGATAAAGATTCCTGTTTGAGACATCCCTGACAGGAGTATAACACACATGTAAAGAAGAACTAAGAGAGCACCCTCTAGACGAGTGACAGTAAGGTCTGTGAGGCAAATGAGCGACAGCAGCAGTGTTGTGATTACTAGAGCAGGGATTTCTATGCCTAACAAGCTTGGGTCTACGCCTAGCGGAATAATGGCAGAGACACCGCCTCCAATGAACAGGAGATTAAAGAGGTTCGAACCCATAATATTCCCAGCACACAGGTCGCTTTGGCCTCGCTTAGCCGCAATCACACACGCAGCAAGTTCGGGGAGGCTTGTCCCAATTGCAATAAGGGTGAGCCCTATGAGAGTATCACTAACATTAAGGCGGTAGGCCAGTTCTATAGCAGTATCTACCGCAAGCTCTGCCCCGAAAGCCAGGAAGAGGCTGCCGCCTGCAATAAACAGTAGGCTACCCAGGATAGAGTAAGTTTCTTGAGGGATTCCTTGGGTGTATTCTCGCTCAATAAGCTTATCTACCTTAGTGGACTGCCTGATTAAAAATAAAATATAAACAGCAAGGAGGCCAATAAGGATAAGACCCATCCAACGCTGAATCACCCCTGTGTAGCAGAAAATAGAAAAAAGCCCTGTAACTAAAATAAGAAATGGAACCTCTTTGCGGATAATGCGGCTGTGGATAGTAATCGGGTAGACTAGGGCTGCTATCCCTAATATTAATCCACTGTTTGCAAGGTTGCTTCCAATGACATTCCCTAAGGCTATTCCTGAACTGCCTTGAAGGGCTCCTGCAAGAGAAGTAATCATCTCGGGTAAAGAAGTTGCTGCAGAGACGATCGTAAGCCCAATGATGATAGGACTTACCTTGAGCCTTAGGGCTAAACTAGAGGCGCCTTTACAGAGCCAGTCTCCTCCCATAAATAAAAATCCTAGACCTACAATAAAAATTAGGAAAAGGGCACTGCCAGGGAGTGTGGGGAGTGATGTGGTGAGGTAGCTTAGCACTTCACCTATTCAAACAGATAATCGTGTATTAATCAAGTCCTAGTGGGCTTCTCCCCAATTAAAGGCCTCTTGCTCGTGTTTGGTCAGGCGCCTGGACTGAGCCAAGAGATTTCCCTGCCTGAGAATTTCCGAGCGGAAAGGCGTTGAGGCCTCATGCGCTTTGGCTAAGCTTTGGGTTTTTTGAAGTGCCTGCCTATGTGCAATATTACCGAGTAGGTGTACTGAGGGTAAATAGTATTTAGAGTTCTTAGTGACGTGATTCAGGTAAGTCTCGGCTTTTTCAGGATCTACTTCCATAAGACTTTTGGCGATTTCTATGAGCAGCGCGCTGCCCCGTTCTTGAATCTGAGCCCCCTTAATATCCATAAGGCTATTTAAGTCATACTGCTCGAGCAATACATCAATCAGTGCTTCTTTTTTGTCTAAGCCTAAATCTGCATCATTAAGAAGCCCTTCAAGGAAGTCTTCGACGATAAGGTCCTTAGGGAATATCTTCTGTTCTATTATCTTATCGATAAAGTCAACTTGTGTGGTCTTTTGGTAGTTGTAATGAATCTCCGGGTAAAAAGGAGAGTCTTGAATAGAGCTTAGAATAGCCTTGAGACTGTTGCGGGCCAAAGCCTTATTTTTTTGATCTAGCTTAGTATAGCAGCGTAGATAGATGCGCGCTGCAGTAATGAAGCTTTGGTCTACTCCCATCCCTTTTTCATAGAGCAGTGCTAGATTCATATTTGCCTGAGGGTGTCCTTGGCGTGCTGCTTTTGTATACCACTTGATAGCCTCATTCATGTCAGGAGGGCGGGATCGGATTCCTTCCTGGTAGATCTCCCCTAGATTATATTGTGCATTCGGGCAGTTTTTTTCCACAGCATCTTCATAATAAGCAGCAACTTCAGGAGGGTAGGATGCTTTTGCAAGAACCGCTACCCTTGTTGAGGTGTCTTGGTCCTGAATGCCATTAGAGCCTTCAGGATCTCCCCCTCCAAATAAACACCCTTTAAATAGTTGGGCAATACTCCAAGATGTTTTCTTATCCACAGCAGAATTTTATTGATTATCCCTCAAATAAGCTATGCCCCTAGGGTGCACAGATTATTTATTCTATTTATAAATGATAATCAATGATTGCTGTTTTGTCAATAAATACATCTACATATAGCGATATATTTATAGATAAGTTTATTTTTTCCTTATTTCTTTTATTAAGAAGGAGTTATGGCTTCTTTCTTAGAGTGACTTTCTTGGTCAGTGTCAGGGTGTTTTCGGTATCTATACGTTGATAATCAACATGATCCATCATCTGCTTCATGAAATGAACCCCAAGGCCTCCTGCTTGCCGAGTGGCCAAAGGTGCACTTAAATTAGGGGCTTGTGTGTCCGTTAGGGGGTTAAAGGGCTTTCCTTTATCCTTTATAGTAATAAGGACAATATCCCCTTCATTAAATTTTAAGTCGATTTCGATAGAATGGGGCTGATTGTCGTCAAACCCATAATCTACTATATTAATAAAGATTTCTTCAACAACAAGGTGTAGGGCAAAGAGATCTTCTTCTGTAATAAAAAACTCGCTACCAAAGGCAGAAATATCTTGGCAGAGTGCTTCAAGCTCAGACCTTTTATTTTCGTAGACCTTTTTCATGCAATTTAGTGGAAGAGGATCTCTATAAGAGAAAAATCATCATCAAAGCTCATTTTTCCTTGTGTTTTTTGACACCACTCAAGGGTAGTTTTAAGCTTAGACGTATTAGGGGGGAGGGGTTGTTTTAAAACTTCGTAAAAGTCTTCGGGTTGTATCATGCCGGAACCATCGGCATGGTCAATTTCATAAGCCCCGTCACTAAAAATATAAAGTTTATCATTGGGTTTAATAGGGACTGTCTCACTCGTGAAATCCATTTCTTCAATAACACCAATAATAGCATTAGAGGTGGATAAAAGCGTTGCCGTATTTTGTTGGTCTTCTTCGCGTATTAGGATAGCAGGGGGGTGTCCTCCACTAGAATAAACCAAATTGCTTTCTGTTTTCGAGTAAACCCCATACCAGATCGTAAAGTACAAGTCATTGTGTTGATCAATTCGGAATGTCTCATTAAGCTTTTTGAGCACCTGAGAAGGGTCAGTGAAGTCGACGCCGGACAGTGTTTGTGAGCGTAAGGTACTAAGTACCGAAACCGAAAGCAATGCAGAGCCCACTCCGTGCCCAGATACATCAATTAAGTACATGGCGAAGTGGTCAAGATCGATCCAGTGGTACCCTAAAGAGTCTCCCCCTAGGCTATGAGAAGTTAAAAACTCCCAGTCTGCCTTAACTTCGGTCGTATCTAGTGCTTTAGGAAGCAAAGAACGGATGTAGTATTCGGCTTCTTTAATGTCGTCTTTGAGTCTTTTCTGGCTTTTTAAAAGAGCTTGATAGGCTTCATCACGTTCTAATAGGTGAATGTAGGCTTCAGAGTGATAACGTAGCTGGGCAAGGATCTCAATCTTTGCAGAGTTTTTTTCGATATATCCATTGGCTCCAAATTTAAAAAGCTTAGATTTGGTTTCTGGGTTACTATCCGAAGATAGCATCACGATAGGGATTTGGCAGGTATCAGGGTCTTTGCGTATCGATTTTACTACAGCTAGGCCATCCATGACGGGCATGTGTAAATCTACAAGGAAAACAGTAGGTTTGATGTCTTTGGCTTTTTCTAATGCTTCAATAGGATCCTCAAAATAAAAGAGGTTAAAATCTTTTTCTTCTTTTATTGTATTTTTTAAAGTCTTTCCAAAAACAGCATCATCATCGATCATCAGTATCGTGATGGGATGCTTTTCGAAAGGGTTGTGTGTCAGTTTCATGAAGCTTAGGGGTGTTTATTTTTTCTTTTGTTGTTTCCTAAGTTCGTAAGCTTTGGCTACCGAGAGGAATTCGTAAATCCCATGGAGTCTTGCGAAATAGTAGCCTTCCCGGCCATCAAGGAAGCCTTTTTGGAAAATATAAATATATAAAAAGCGCATGAGCGGCCTAAAGGGCATCTTCCTAGACCACTGTTTAAGCTTCATTTTAAAGTACCCCTGGTGATTGCGTGAGATGTTTGTAGAGCTTAAGCCTAATTTCGGGTCACAATCTATAGCAGCCTCCCAGTTAGAGTAGTAGTTGTGCTTAGTCACAAAGACTTCGACCGTAGGGAAGGCATAGTGATCTAACACGCAATGCATACGTGCAAGCTCTCCCTGAACAATTAAAGGCTCGTGGACTTCATTATCTGTGGTTGCAGCATCTGTATCAGTGAGTTGCTCATAACGGCCAAGTTTGTGCTTAAAGCAGCGCAATACCCAATTAGGGAAGTAGGCATGCTTGAGCCACTTATCCATAAACATAAAGCGGCGGTTAATCCAATAGCCATTATAAGGGTTATTGGGGTTTGTGACTATATTTCTAAACTCCTCCTCAGATTCAGGGGGGAGCACTTCATCTGCATCGAGTATAAAGATCCATTCATGGCTAAAGGGTAGGGTTTCTAGGGCCCAGTTTCTTTTCTTCGGCCATCTGCCATTGAATTTAAAGTCGAAGACTTTTGCTCCCCAAGCCTCAGCAATTTCTACAGACTTATCAGTACTTTGAGAGTCTACAATAAAGACTTCATCGGCCCAACGGATACAGTCCAGACAACGTGGAAGGTTTGCCTCTTCGTTTTTAACCGGAATGAGTATTGTGATAGGTACCTTATTCATCGTTTAATACTCTCGGTTTAATGGGTTTACAAGGGTGCCCTGCACAGATCATCCACTCGGGTATGTCTTTATTTACGACAGCACGTGCAGCGATCACACTGCCTGCACCTATCGTGACGCCTCCGTGCACGAAGGCTTCTGCAGCAACCCAAGCATCGTCACCTATGGTTATCGGTGCAGCGGTTAAGGGGAAGCCACGTTGGGTATAATCATGGGTCCCTGTGCATAGGTGGCTTCCCTGGGAAATTACACAGCGTTTCCCAAGATATATGGGGGCTTGAGTGTAAAGAATTGCATGATCAGCCACTCCCGTTTCGTCTCCGCAGCTCAAGTTCCAGGGGGCCCAAATGACTGCTTTAGGGTAAATGTGGCAGCCTCGCCCCAGGTTAGCTCCAAAAAGTCTTAATAAAAAAGCCCTCCAGGCATGGCAAGGCCGGGGGCTAAAGCGGAAAAATAGGTTATAAACAATACCCCAGAGTGCTCGGAGCAGTCGGTTTTTGAGAGAAAAACTCGGTCCCGTAAAGGTGTCTTGATTGATAGCCATAATAATCAAGCACTTAAGAGTGTGATTAGTGTGTGCGAAGCTTGTTGAATTTCAAAATGTTTCTGAAAGCAGGGGATACACTGCTCCAGCATAGTATATCGGTCTTTATCGCTCATTCTTAACCATATCTGTAGCAGCTCCTTAACTCCCTCTAGAGTGTCTTCTTGCACAATGGCGCAGTTATTTGCCTCTAGGAGGGAGGCTGTATTAACTTTTGTAGTCGTCAAGACAGGGGTTTGGGTGCTCAAGGCTTCAGCCACAACCATTCCAAAATTTTCTTGGTGGGAGGGAAGTATAAATGCCTCAGCTGCTTGAAATGCTCCCCACTTGAGGTCACCCGTAAGCATGCCCGAGAAATGAATAGTACTGCAGGACTGCGCTTCATTTTGGAGTTGTTTTAGGTACTCAGTACTTTGAGGTGGGCCTGCAACTAAGAGTTCGACCTGCTCAGGGTTTAAACGCTTCCAGGCCTCAATGAGTAAGTCGGGCCCTTTTTTAGGCGTGATGCGCCCTAGGTATAAGATAAAGCGTTTATGTTTGAGCTGGGGGAGTTTTTCAAAAAAGAGTGCTTTTTGTTGTTCGGGGTCTCCCGGTGCAGACTCAATCCCCAAGGGGGCTACAGCCTCATTGACTTTATAAAGCCAAAATGATTGTCGGGCTAGATCCGCTTCGGCTTGGGTTGTAAAACAGGTTTTTTTTGCATCCCGCAATACCTGGTATTCTGCCCAGGGCCAGTAGAGCCATTTCTTTAAGTGTTTAAGGGGGTAGGCTTTTTTAAACCAAGGATCAAGCATTCCATGAGGGAAAACAAAGTAGGGAGTGTTGGTGTTGTGTAAAGCCTTCCATACCGCAAGCCCATGGAACTGCCAAAGCCCTTCAACAATCACAGCATCATAGTTGGCTGCATTTGTTTTTAGCCAGGGAATGAGTGTTGGGCTGTAACCATAATTACCTAGCTGAGTAGGCCCAAAGGCATGGCAGGGGAATTCCAAAGAGGCAAGATCTGGGCTTGTAGGGGCATCCAAAGAGAGGATTTCAACCTCATGCCCTAGCTTTTGCAGGGTGCGAGAAGACTGCAGGACGGCCTCGATAGGGCCTCCGCCTCGAGGGTTAACGGAGTGAATGGCTCGGAGTAGTCGCATTAATGGATAATTAAGACTCTTATATACAGTTACTTACAAGCTGTCGAGAATAATAGCCATCACAAAACACAACATGATATTGACATATCTTGATATATGATGTATATTACTAATATAGGTTGAATTAGGAAAATTGTAGGATGTGTTGGATTAGAAATAGGCTAGTAGATATTTCAGCTGCTGTGCGTGCCATGGCAGTAGTGGGATGTTGTGTCGCTCTAAGTAGCCCTGCATTTGCTAGTTTTACTTATCTTGATGACTTTAAGGGCAGTACGGCTCCAGGTTGGAATTTTGTGCAAGAGGGGAGTTCTCCTGGCCCTCGTTTAACCTCTGGGGCTACAGCTATTGCTGCGGACCCAGAAGTAGGGACTATTGATGCGGTTGATGATGGGTGGTTGCGTATGACGACCCTAAGCGGAGACCAAGCAAACTCTGCCTATTTTACACCTACAATCCCGTCCTCAGATGGTGTCCTCTCGGTAAGCTTTGAATTTACTATGTGGGAGCAGGATGGTGCAGGTGCAGGGGATGGGTTTACCTTCTTTATGTATGATGCTGCTGAGGGTTTTGACCCAGGGGCAACAGGTGGGTCTATGGGGTATGCCCAGAAATTCTTTGGTGATAGTAACCCTTCTAATGAAGAAGGTATGGCAGGAGGGGACATTGGTGTAGGTTTTGATAATTGGGGGAACTATTCAAATCCAACTGAAGGCCGTATCGGTGGGCCAGGGTTTTTACCTAATGAAGTTGTCTTACGAGGCCCTGGAGAAAAAGTTACAGATGGAGGCTCTCCTCATTTGGGTGAATGGTATGAAGGTTATGAATATTTAGCTGGCACAGGAGGAACAAATGAAACCTTACCCGGTACGCCTTCTATTCCTAGCCTCACGAGTGACCTAGACTTTCCAACAGCAACCTCTCGTCCAGATACTACAGGTGTAGACTACCGTGGTGTCCGGATAATTCTTGATGATATGGAGCAATTGAGCGTAGAGCTTGAAGTAGGTTCCGGAAGCGGATACACCACGCTCTTTACTGCTGACTTATCTAGCTACGATCGCCCCGATGACTTTGGCTTCGGCTTCAGTGCTGGTACTGGAGCCGCTCGCCAGGTCATAGAAATCCGTAATTTCGGTATAGTGGCCTCAGGAGACCCAAGTACCTTCTTTTGGGATAATGATGCCGGAGGAGGCAGCGGCCGTCGTTGGGGTGCAGCGGGTGCGCCTAATGACTGGGAGACTAATTGGCTTGGTGATGTAAACCCTTATACCATTTCTGGCAAGACGCCTCATGTAGTGTTCCAGGATAGCTACATTAGTGGAAACCAAACGATTAGAGTCCGCGATGGGGATAAAACCATTAATAACATGACCTTTAGTGGGCAGTATCGGTACATCCTTAGGGCAGAGGACCCTACAAGTGGTAGCTCGACCCTTAACCCAAAACTTATTTTTGATGTAGGCACTTCTGCAGCAACAGAATCTAATATCGTTATTAGCCCTAGTGGTACAGGAGGCGCAGCCCACCAGATTCAGCTAGACATTCAAATGAATAATGATCTGCGTATTGACCACCTGATCGATACGCACACATTCCAGCTGAGGGGTGACATCGATATGGGTGCGAACGACCTTACCGTAAATACCATTGGTACGGTGCGTTATCGTGATAACCCTACAGGCTCACGTGAAATCACTGGTACGGGTGACTTAATTAAAGAAGGGGTAGGGACGCTCGAGATCGAAAACGACAACCTAAACTTTACGGGTAGAGTTGTTATGAATGAGGGAGAAATCCGTGCGGAAGCTACCGACTCCTTAGGAGGCGTGACTGAAGTTATCGTCAATGACGGATTACTGAATGCTATTGGGGAGCGCTCTCTAGGGTCTGCCACGGATATTACGATTAATGATGGAACGTTACGGTCTCGTGGGGTAGATGCTTTACAATCTGCCGAGACGATTAATATTAATGGCGGAACCTTGCTATTAGCTCGTAACAACACGATTAATTCAACCGCAGACCTTAATTTAAACGGTGGTACCTTAGCTACAGATGGAAAGGACCAGACCTTAGATACGCTGACACTCACGGCTAATTCAACTATTGATCTCGGGGTAACAGGGTCGGGCACAAGCCGTCTCACCTTTACCTCAGGTGTATATACCTCTGGATTACTCACGATTACTAATTGGGATGGTCTGGGAACTGGTGGTGGTGATGACCGTTTAGTTTTTGATACAGCCCTTTCTCAAGATTTCTTAAACAATGTTTATTGGGGTGATTTAGGGATTACAGGTGCAGTACAACTCCCTAGTGGAGAAATTGTCCCAATTCCTGAGCCTGGGACTCTCTTAGTTGGTGGGCTTTTAAGCTTACTTGCTGGTAAAGATTTTTTGCGTCGTAGGCAGATGCGTAATAGTTTGCTAAACGATAAAGATACAACATAGTATAACAATCTGTGGTAAGAAATTTATCATGACCCCATTAACCCCAAATAGCCCTATCAAACGCCTTGCAATGAGTTTACTCATTGCAGCTTTGCTTAGTGCGCCTGCTTTACCGCTGCAAGCAGGAGATTGGTACTGGGATAATGACACAGGTAATAAGGACTGGAGTGAGGACCTTGCTGATGCGCCTAACTGGGATACGGATACCAACCCCACTACAGTCAGTGGGGTAACCCCTAATATCTTCTTTAATGATGATTTTGTTGGGAGTAATCAAACTGTAGAAGTGCGCGGTGCGGATAAAACAATTGATACCATCACGCTAAGCGGGCCCTATCGCTACAAGCTTGTGCAAAAAGGATCCTCAAGCCTTATTTTTGATTCTGGTACCGGAGGCGGTGCGAGTACGATTAGTGTCGTTTCCGATGTAGGTGGGGATAGTAACCATATCTTTAATGTAGAAATTGAGCTTTTGGATGATTTGGAGGTTAAAAACCTAGTAAACGAGACGCTCCAGTTCCAAAAAGCTATTAATCTCAATGCAAACACCTTAACCATCGATAGTACCGGTTTGGTTCAAATAAAAGACCCCCTTACCGGTACAGGTCATCTAGTGAAGAGTAATACAGGGACTGTCGAGATGCGTACTGCCACGACCTTTACAGGGGACGTGACTGTGAACGCTGGTACCCTAGAGCTGCGCAATGCTAGCTCCTTAGAAGAAGTTAATTCAGTCATTATTAATGGAGGGACCTTGCTGGCCATGTCAGGCAATCCAATCAGTCAAACAGCCGACATGGTTTTAGCCGGGGGTACCTACCAGTTTAGCGCTGGGCAGGACCAAACCTTGGATAATTTGACCTTAACAGCAAACTCTACCATCAGATTGGGCTCAGGGAATAACCGGCTTACCTACAGCTCAGGCACTTACACCGCTGGGCTGCTCACTATTGATGATTGGGTCGGTAATTGGAGCGGTGGTGGGGCGGACCGTATCGTATTTAATACAAGCCTATCTCAGGACTTCCTGGATAATGTTTATTGGGCCGATCAAGGCATCACGGGGGCATTCCAGCTCGGTAGCGGCGAAATTGTCCCTGTTCCCGAACCCGCAACTCTCTTAGTAGGAGGCATTTTGGGCTTTTTAACTGGGGGAGATATCTTACGCCGTAGGCGTCAATCGTGAATCTCGTTGAGAGTAAAGGAGTAACAATAAAAGCCAGATATTCTTGATAATAATATATAAATATATTAGTATATAGTTATAGGAGGGTTTGGGCATGCGTCACACTATGGAGCAGATTCCAAAGATTGTTAGTATAGGGGCTATCACAGCATTGTGTTGGGTATCAATGACTTTGCCTGTGCAGGCAGCGAATACTTGGAAGTGGGACGCAGGCGCAGGAACAGGTAAGTGGAGTGATAGTGCTTCAGATCAGAATAATTGGAAGCCTAATAGTAACCCGACCACAATAAGTGGAGTAACCCCTAAGGTTGTTTTTAATGACCAGTTCGTAGGGAGTGACCAGTTTGTTAGCATTAAGGATTCTGATAAAACTATCCACAAGTTAACCCTTAAGGGGCAGTATAAATATACCCTAGATGATTTTACGGATAGTACGGATTTGATTTTTGACTCAGGAAGTGTCGGAGGGAAGTCTGTCCTGAAAGTAGCTGCTAGTGGAGCAGGGAGTAGTGACCACGAGATCTGGATCGAGATGACTCTTAATAACGACCTAGAAGTAAAACAGCAGGTGAATACAGACCTGCGGTTGCGGGATAAGATTAATCTTAATAGTAATACTATTACCTTTAATAACGTAGGCACAGTGCGTACTCAGGATGATATTACAGGGACTGGAAACATGATTAAGAACAATACCGGTACTGTAAAGATTCAAGGAGCTACAACCTTCACAGGGGATGTGACTGTAAATGCAGGAACACTGAGACTACAAGACCATGACTCTTTAGAAGAAGTTAGCAATGTGATTGTGAATGGGGGAACCCTCCTAGAAGAATGTAGTTTTGCAATAAATAATGATGCTCACATGACCCTTGCTGGAGGTACTTACGAACTAGCTTATGGCGTAGACGAGACAATGAATAGTTTAACTCTTACAGATGATTCTACCATCAAGTTAGGTTCTGGAAATAATACCCTTACCTATAACTCTGGGGTTTATACCTCTGGCTTGCTTACGATTGATGACTGGGATGGCCTTGGCACCGGGGGCGGTAACGACCAGATTATATTTAACACCACACTGTCATCTGATTTCTTAGCTAATGTTTACTGGCAGGACCTAGGGATTACCGGAGCCAAGCAACTAGCTACTGGAGAGATCGTTCCTGTGCCTGAGCCTGCCACCCTCCTGGCAGGAGGCCTCATGAGCGCTTTAGCCGGGGCAGACCTCTGGCGCCGCCACAGGAAGAACAAAGGCCCTGCGCCTTCCTAATAGTAAGCAAACGGCTAAAGGTTAAGGAGATAAGGACGATTTACTAGTTTAAGTCGTCCTTTTTTATGTCCAAATGTTCATCATATGTTTGCTTTTGCACCTTGGTGGCAGTGCTGCTGCCTAGCTGCTTGTTGGCTAGTTCTGGAGGCTCAGGTATTCCTCCAGATAATTGGTATTGGGACAATGGCACTGGCAATAGTAACTGGAGTGATAGCTCTTCAGACAAGAATAATTGGAATCCCAATAGTAACCCAACTATCTCTGGGAGTGGGGTTACCCCCAAGGTGTTTTTTACTGATCAATATGTTAGTAGTAATCAGTTTATAAACATCAAAGGGAATGACAAAACGATCCATAGCCTGACGCTTAAGGGAAAGCGTAAATATACCTTAGATGACTATACTGATAGCACCGATCTTATCTTTGATACAGGGAGTGAGGGCGGTACATCTTATTTGCATGTAAAAGCGAGCTCTGGAGGGAGTAGTGACCATGAAATCTGGATCGAAATGACCTTGAACAATGACCTTGAGATCAACCAGGAAGTCAATAAGGATCTACGATTGAGGGATAAGATAAACCTTCAAAATAATACCCTAACTTTTAATAATGTAGGCACTATTCGTACCCAGGATGACATTACAGGTACCGGAAATCTTGTTAAAAATAACACAGGTACGGTAAAGATTCAAGGAGCAACCACTTTCACCGGAGACGTGACAATAAATGCTGGGGTGATGAAGCTACAAGATCATGACTCCTTAGAGGAAATCAGTAATGTGATCGTGAATGGAGGTACGCTCTTAGAAGAATGTAGTTTTGCAATTAATGATGATGCAAACATGACTCTTGCCGGCGGGACTTACGAGCTTGCTTATGGTGTAGATGAGACAATGAATAGCCTGACGCTCACCGCTGATTCTACCATCAAATTAGGTTCAGGGAATAATACGCTTACTTATGAGTCTGGCTCTCGTGTGGGCGGCCTACTGACCATTGATGACTGGGATGGCTCAGGCTCTGGTGGAGGCAACGATCAGGTGATCTTTAATACGACTTTATCTGCTGATTTTCTCTCCAATGTGCATTGGGCGGATCAAGGAATTACCGGAGCAACGCAACTCGCTACAGGAGAGATCGTTCCGATCCCTGAGCCTGCTACTTTGTTGGTAGGCAGTATCTTAGGGGCGCTTACGGGGTGTGATATATTAGCGCGCCGCAGGAAAAAAGGCCTTTAGAGGCTCAGATAGGCTCAAGACTAGCTAGAAATAGCCGATTTCTCTAAGGAATTACCTTTTTTGTGTCTATGAGCACAGTAACCCCACAGAACCCTTTCCCCCTAAGCTTTTTGGGAGCCTTCAAGCTTTCTTTAGCGTGTGTGCTTTTGGCTATGCCAGGGGCCCTTGTGGCTAGTAGTTCTTCGAGCACTAGTGGCGGTGGTGGCGGAGGGGGCTCAGGAGATGGTGAGTGGTACTGGGATAATGACACAGGTAATCGAGACTGGGATTTAAACAGTACTGATGACAATAATTGGGATTCTAACGACAATCCAACGACTATTGGTGGGGTTACCCCTAAAGTTTTTTTTACCGATGACTATGTAGGAAGTGATCAATTTATCGATTTTAAGATCGATAGCCAAGTGGTCCATAGTATGACCTTTAGAGGTAAGTATAAGTACACGATTGATGATACTTACAACGATGAGGAGATTGTCTTTGATTCAGGTGTTGGCGGGGGTAGTTCTTATATTAATATTGAGGCGAGTGCGTGGGGCTCAGACAATCACGAGATTTGGGTCGAAATGACCTTAAATAATGACTTGGAGATTAACCAAGAGGTTAACAGAGACTTTAGAATTAGAGACCAGATTAACCTGAATAATAATACACTAACCTTTAATAATGTAGGAACGGTTCGTACCCAGGATGACATTACAGGTACAGGGAATTTAGTAAAAAATAATACGGGTACTGTCAAAATCCAGGGAGCCACGACTTTCACCGGTGATGTTACCGTAAATGCAGGCACAATGAAACTGCAGCACCACGACTCACTCGAAGAGGTGAGCAACGTGATTGTAAATGGAGGCACCCTCTTAGAAGAGTGTAGCTTTGCCATTAATGATGATGCGAATATGATCCTTGCCGGAGGGACTTACGAGCTTGCTGGTGGCGTGGATGAAACAATGAATAGCCTGACACTAACGGATGACTCTACTATCAAATTAGGTTCAGGGAACAATACCCTCACTTATGAGTCTGGTACTCATTCTTCAGGAATGCTTACCATTGATAATTGGGACGGCCTTGGTACTGGTGGCGGTAATGACCAAGTGATCTTTAACACAACCTTGTCTTCAGACTTTCTCTCCAATGTGCATTGGGCTGATCAGGGGATTACCGGAGCGGTTCAATTAGGTACTGGTGAGATTGTACCTATCCCTGAGCCCGCAACCATGTTCATGGGATTTGGTGTGTTTTCTATCGCAGTTCGGGACTTCCTGCGTCGCCGTAAGTCCGCAGTTTCCGACTCCTAGGATCCTTATTGTTTAGGTTGAGTTTATGTGGATTATTTTCCTTCTTGGGCCAAATCCCTAGCTAGTAAGTGTTTATTGGAGTTGGCATAGGACTAGCTAAGCAATAGCACCAACTTAATCCGCAGCAGCCATGGGCCCCATAGCTTTTAGAAAACACGAACAAGTCGTCAATAAGAAGGAAGATTCGAAGGAGAATCCGGCTGAAGAGAAGACATCTTCTGAAGAGTCTCAGCAGCAGAATGATCAGCAAAATGCTGACTCTGAAGGCGAGCAAGCAAAGAACTCATCCTGAGGATTACGGTGTAACCGGTTGGTTATATTGGGCCCCTACGGCAACAAGCCCCCAGACTGCTTGATAAGGCTGCAGCATAGCTGTTGTGTCCTCTAGTGCGAGTGTATCCCCTGCGATAATGTCTTGAATTATGTTTGAGGGCATGTCCGTTAGGCTTTCTAAGGACTGAGGGGTGTTGGTCACATTAAAAAGACATAAGATCGTCTCTTGTGTTTGCATGCAGGTACGTTGGAATACAACAAGGCTTGAGGGTGTGCTGTATACCTTGATGTCTGCATCTGGGCTGAATGCTTTACATTGGTTACGCGTCTGAAGTAAGTGTTGAAACTGTTTAAAAGCTCGCGCGTGAGGGCTGTGTTCTTTTTTGAGGAGGGTTTCTAGTTCCTTTTCTTGCCACTTTTTGCGGTTTGTTGCCCGCGGGTTTTCAGGATCCTGCGGGAGGTTCGGTGTAGCCATTAGGCTATTGAGGTAGATCGCAGGGATTCCTTTGAGCGCTAGGAATAGCGCGTGTAAGCACAGGTAACGCTTGAGGCTTATGTCTGAGGGTTCTTGAGGGATTGTGAGCGCACTTAAAAGAGTCGTATTAAGCTCGTAAGGCGTTTTTTGTGCATTTTCAGTTGTTTTGTAGCTTACTTGAGCCCCGCGTTGTGCCGTTGTCTCGAGTATGAATTCAATTTCCTTAGGGGGCAGTATGCCTTCTAGGGGGCGTAATCCTATGCCGTCATGACTTGCTATAAAGTTCAAGAAAGTACAGCCTTTTGGGGGTGTTGGCAGCGCTTTAAGCCACTCAATGAATTGGCTAGAATCTTCTTTTAGGAATAGGTGTAATAATAGCGGGGGGAGTGCAAAGTTATAGACCATGTGGGCCTCATCCGAGCTTCCGAAATAACTAATATTTTCTTGATGAGGGACGTTGGTCTCTGTCACAAGTAAGACATGAGGGGCTGCAATCTGAAGACAGTCATGGAGCAGCTTGATGAGTTGATGAGTCTCAGGCAAATGAATGCAATTACTCCCAGGCTTTTTCCAGAGGAAGCCGACTGCATCCAGGCGGACAATCCGTGCTCCTTGAGATATGTAGTAAAATAGAATATCAAGAAACTCAAAGAGTACGTCAGGGTCTTTCCAGTTAAGGTCAATCTGATCAGGACTGAAGGTACACCAAACGTAAGCGTCTCCATCTCGTGTAGAGACTTTATTTAGGAGGGAGCTTGTGCGAGGGCGGGTGACCTTAGAGAGGTCTGTCTGCGGATCTTCTGTAATGAAATAACGTTGATAAGGCTCGATGCCATTTATAAAGCTATTAAACCACGCGCTTTTTCGTGAGCAGTGGTTCAATACCAAGTCCACCATAAGCTTAAAGTCCTGAGAGAAGGCCTGAATATGCTTCCAGGCGCCTAGTCGGGGCTCAATCTTGCGGTAGTTGATGACAGAGAAGCCTTCATCTGAGGAGGAGGGGAAAAAGGGAAGCAGGTGAATCGTGTTGAAGGCTTTCTTGAGGTGGCGCACGCAAAACTTATGCAGTGTAGCCAAGGTTGCTTCTGATCCATTCTGAATATTGTCAGGGTAGGCGATCAGTAAGACATCTTCTTGGCTAAAATGAGTTTTTGTCTTGGGAGCCTTAAGTCCGACGCCGTAGCGGCCTATGAGCATCTCAAAGCGCTCCATCAGGCGTTCGATAGGGGCATCTTTATAGAGCTTGTGCATGCGACGCTCAATGTTGCGCCAGTTTTTTTGTGAAGAGCGCATCATTGTCCGGCAAGGCTAGTGATTAAAGTCCGTAAGCTACGCTTAAGTACGCTGTAGCTAAAGTATTTCATCGCGACTTGGTAGTTGTGTTCAACCATGTCTTGGCGATACTGCTCATCCTCTAGGATACGCCGCACTTCACTGACGACATTTTTTGTTAGAATCCCGTCCATGAGGGCAAGGCGGAATCCTTTAGGCTCAATGTCTTGAACAAAAATAGAGTAGCGGTTAACCAAAATAGGCACACGGAAATAGATTGCTTCAAGCAGCGCATTCCCGAAGCCTTCATAAGTACTTGGGTAGGTGACTAGATCAGCAAAAGGATAAACATCCCAGAGAGTATAGATTTTGTTGCCTTGGGCATCATACTGGCGGACTTCTCCAATGCGTGAAGAGACAAAAAACACATCTACACCTTCAGCCTTAGCAAGCTCCTCGAGCATATGCTTGTATTCTAAGCCTTCATCGCCTGCTTCATGAGAGATTACAAGTTTATAGCGCTTGTCACCCAGCATGCCAATCAACTTAATGGCATGCTCAATTCCCTTGCGGGGTACAATGCGGGTGGGCTGCAAGATGAGCACATCATCAGGCTTTAGCCCAATGGCCTCTCGGAAGTCTTGCGAGTATTCATCCGGCTCAGGGGCTGGGGTTTCAAAGTCAAACACATTAGGAATCATTAAAGAGGAAACTCCTTTGCGGAATCCCAATTGCTCTTCAGCAGCTTTATTAATGACCACATGGCGAATATTCCTTAAATTTGGTGGGAAGGCCATGTTGAGGTAGTCGGGCGCACAGCCTAAAGAAAACCGGGTGCGTTCCCAGAAAAAGTCGTGGTGGTGCCCAATAGCTGGCATACCTGTCTCTGCTAAAAATTCAGTCAGTGCAATTCCCAATGGGATATGCATGGGAATTGCCAAAACGTTTTGAGCAATGATGAGGTTAATATCAAAGCGATTTGTAAAATCGTATAAAGTACTTTTGAGGTAGCGAGCGATTTTGCTAATGCGGTCCGAAACGAGTGGGCTACGGTGTGCATGTCCCCAGACTTTATTATTGATCCATAAATTTTCCGGGTGGTTGAAGTGTGCCTCAGGCACAATATGAGAAACGTGTGCATCCCGATCACTCAATCCACTGTACCAATAGCTCACACTTTCGTCTTCCCAAAGAATTTGAGCCCATTTAGAGCTTTCTAAAGAAACTCCATCGGTGCCTGCGAAGCGAGTTGATACAAATCCAATATTTTTTGGCATTACAAGGGGTATAGGAATATGTTAAAATAATTGTAATGTTTGTTGCTGGGCCTTTCAAGCTTAGGTGTGAATCTTGCTGTGATAAAAACCTTCCTAGCCTTCAAATTAAAAGACTTCTATGACCGATGTAAATGCTCTATCGCTGAGTGCTGGAACTCATGAAATCTCTGCCTTTGATCCTTCGATATATCCTGTTTTTGGAGGACGGCGTGTGCGATTTCAGTCTGAACCCCGTGGTAATCTTTGGTGGATTCAGGTCTTACATCGAGCTAAGGCTTCAGAGTTTGCAAACAACCCAGCGTTTTTTGAAAAAACACTCACAAAAACGGTTGAGTTAAAGCTTAAAAAAGCTTGTGGGATAATAGGAGAGCTTGCAGATGAAGGGGGTTTTTCTACAGATGAAGAAATAAATAAACTTATTCAAAGCCGGCTCTATGCTATGTTAGGGTCATTGTATATATGGGCGTTTACTGATTTAAAAAAAGTTGAAGAGCTTGCTCAAAAAATTGAAGGCCGTAAGTATGGTTCTCATTTCACGTGTACGGTTTATAAATTGTTTCCTTATGCCTATACGGAAGAATCTATACCCTATTTAATACGTATCATTACAGAAGGTGCCCGAGCTAGCCAACACACCCGAGATTCTTATTTAGAGGGTTTATCCGAGCATATTCTAGAGCGCAATCTTGTGGGGGAGTTTTCTTATAAAGAGATAGAGCAAGCCATAGAGCTTATTAGCCCTATCCTATCTGCAATTATGGAAGGTTATTGCTTAGAGGGGTCTGACAAAAATGCACGTAGTAAAAACCGTTATATTCGTAATGTCTCTGAGTTTATTTTTAGGTATTTGCTTGAAAGAGCCCTTAATGCTGATGCTATTCTTGAAGCGACTCAGGCTGCAATCAAGGTTGTTTCTTGGATGAGAAATGAAGAAGAGTACCGTACTTTTGCAGCAACAGATTTAGCACAGGCAGCCTTTAAAAGCGTCTTTCCTTATTTCAAAAAAGAAGAAAATGTGCTCGAGTTTTTAAAGGTTATAAATCTATGTGCAGGTGTTCTGGAAGAAAATAAGCAAATAAATAAGTTCAATAATTGGGTTTATGGCGATATCGCTATTTCGCTCTGGACGCTCTTGAGGGATAATCCGTTTCCAGGTCAGGATTTAAGAGGGATCCTTTCCCTCGTTAGGCAATTTAATGATCGTCGGGGGGGTGGGGCTTATACAACAATGAATGAACAGAGCAATTTGCCTCTTATAATCTTTAGAGATTTATCTTGGGTCATGCGTACGCCAGAGACACTTAAGCAGGCTTATAATGAAGCAATTGCATTTAAAGTAACTCTTCAGACGGATGATGCTAGAAATTGGATATACCTGCCTATGGCACGCATTTTCTTTAATCAAGGGAGTCTTTTGGCCAAAAAACAAGAAGATATCGATGCCTTGCTTGAGGATACTAAAAAAATTGCTTCTTGTGCGCAAGACGCTCCGGTTGACAGCATTGCAGAATTTGCTATTACGGTCTACCGGTCTCTTAAAAGTAAGCCCTGGATAAAAAATGAAGATGCCAAAGCGACTGCAGAGGCCTTAATTGTTAAGTACGCTCAGGCTGAGGATAAGGAAATTGTTCAAAGCCTATTTGAGCATGCCTTGAGCAATAAGCGTCGCCGCGAAGAAGAGCCCAAGGCGCCCTTGCCGGTTGTTAGGTTTGTGGACTGGGAGAATAATAATTTACGAACGGAAGCTATGGTTCTTTCCCAAAAACACAAAGATAAAAGTGAATTTTTGAAGGCTGCTGAGAAATATAAAAAAGACTACGAGCCTAAATGCATAAACCCTCGTTCATTGGTTGTTTTTGCAGAAATATGTGCCAGTGAGTTTACAACTAAGCTCTTTGAAGAGCACAACGTGCATCATTACTTGGATTTATTAGGAGCCCGTCTGGGGATGGTCTGGGGTGGGGGCAAGTTTCGGGAGGAGAAGGTCCAGTTGCCTCCTAAGCCTTGTAATCGGGAGTTATGGCATATTTGAAGTGTAGTCTTGTTGAATTAATCTAGCGTTTTGGGTACGAGTCTTGCTATTAGTTATACTTTAATAGGCTTATGGTAGGTTTATTTTTCGGTAATAATTAACTAAAATCAACATTGACCACCTCACTTTCTATTTTTGATCTCTGGAGTCCACTTGAAGTGGAGCAGGACAGCTCTGTCTTGTGGCAGTGTGGGAACTTAACACTCTACGTCCGCCGTCTAGAATATGATTGGCTAATCGCAAGTTCTTATGCAGATGAGGATACCGATGAGATGCGTATTGAGTATGATGCCGAATTCCCGGAGGGGTTGGAGTTCCAGCGCTATGCCCTGAATCAGGATACTTCTCATTTGCGCTTTATCCCTAATATGCCCCGTAGGCCCTTGCTCTTCCGGCCGAATCACCCTTTGGTTTTGCCGAGTCAGGCCAAGATCTTATTTTATGTAAGCATTCCTCTGTGGATTACCCCAGTGCTCGGGCAAGGGGCAGATACAGTCGTGACGAATGAAATCCCCGTGAAGCCGCCTTCAGACAGTTGGTTTGGTGAGCATACTGAGGGGCAGCTGTGCTTCGCCTTGAGGACCTTTGCCCGTCGTCGTCTAGATGCCTTTAGTGTTAGTCCTCATCGCGCCATTTGCCCAGTCCTCATTCACAATCAATCCAGCCTTTCTTTAGATTGCGTTCAGGTATGCTTACGGGCAAAGTACCTTAACATTTACCAGGGTATCCAGCGCCTATGGACTAATCAGGTCTCTGTGCATTATCATGGCACGCATTTGCTCAGTAATGTCTCTTACGCAACAAAGCCGCCGACACAAGCACGCACACCGATGCTCCTGACCGCAGCAATTGAACACCCTCCACACAATTTCTTACTCAAGACATTTGGTCTGAGCGAATAATATGGACGCAAAACACTCAGCACCCACAGAAGCTATAAACGATATTCAACAGATTTTTGATCTGATGAATTGGGATAATGCGATTATTGCTCTATTTATTGCCGCAGTAGGCTTTCCTTTGATTTACGCTTTTGCTCGCCTGGTCAGAGGGATTTGCCACCACCGTGTTTCCGCCCATGCGGAGTTTGTGTGGCATAAGGTCATTGTTTACGCCGGGAGTGTCTTAGTTATTATTACGATTCTAGACCAACTCGGGGTGAAGCTCACTACGCTTTTGGGTGCTGCAGGGATTATTACGGTAGCCTTAGGTTTTGCCGCCCAGACAAGCCTCTCTAATATGGTGAATGGTATCTTCATGTTCTGGGAGAAGCCTTTTGAAGTCGGGGACATGGTCGAGATTGATGACAAGATCGGCTTTGTTTTAGCCATTGATATGCTTTCGGTCAAAATTCGTATGCTAGACAATAGTATGCTGCGTGTCCCTAATAACGTCATTGCTAAAGAGAATACAATTAACATTACACGCTTTCCTATCCGTCGTTATGACCTAGAGGTCCGGGTGAAGGTCGATGAAGATATCCACCGTGTTATGAGTGTTCTAAAAGACATTGCCGCTAAAAATAAATACAGCTTGGACGAGCCCGAGACTTGGATTTCCCTGCGTACCTTTAAGGATACTCATTTAGATATTCATTACGGCGTTTGGACGCAGACGAAGAACTACATCCCGCTAAAGCGTTGCTTAGGTGCAGAGATAAAGGCGCGTTTTGACCAAGAGGGGATAGAGATCCCGGCTCTTCAAGTCCCGCTATGCACCGGCCCTGCAAAGCAGGCCTAGGTGCATAAACTTGCCCGTGCCCCTGCCTCTGCCCTTGCCCGATAAAGAGGGCTTTGAAAACTAAGAAGGTTGTTCGCCTGATAGCTTTATGATAAGTAGGTGTCCATCATAGTTTTTGATGAAGCCAAAATATTGTTTTGAAACATTATTTTTGTTTTCTATTAATCTCCACTCTTTTGATTCAGTGCTATTTTTAATGAGATCCCATATAGTGGCATCGGACCCTTTATCTGCTTCATTAATAGACACATGTAATTCACCTGGATCTATTAATCCACTGTGATCAGATTGAGGAAGTGGCAGAGTGTAGTCTGATAGAGTACATACAGTTATCCAATCAGCGGCAGAGAAGGGTCGGTATTGTAGCTTTATCATTGTAGTTAAGGTATTAAAATTTTTGCTTAAGCCTTTACCTTTATTTTCCCCTCTCCCTAAGACAAATCAGTAAACGATCCATAGTCCGGATCATACAGCTGCTTGTAGGCTAGTATAGCATGACGATCCGTGAGGTCCGCCAAGTAGTCACACAGCAGACGCATCTTCTCTTTCTCTGTTTGTACCAAGGCCAAATCTTGCGCTACCTTAGCAGGCAAGATCTTTAAGGATTGTTTTTGGGTGTGTATATGATGATCGACGAAGGCCTCGAACAGACGTTGCAGCACTAGGCCGCTCTTAAATTCAGCTTGTTGAATTTGCGGGACCTTAAAGATTAGGTCATTGGCAAATTGCTTATAAAGATCACACTCAGCTTGAGCTTCCTCATTGATGATGAGGTTAAATCCATAGCGGTGCGTTAGTCCTGAAAGAAAATTCTCTGTAGTCTCTAGGCGGCAGGATTGTATGAACCCCCCGACCTTGTTACTGAAGATAGCTTCAATTTTGCCGTTCTTGATAGCGCTTAGGAGTGTATCAAGGTGTTTTTGCTGGTCTTCAGTAATGTGCGGTTGTCTTTCGGCCCAGCTCTCTAAAATTGGCTGAGAGATAAACCCTGCGCGTACGCCATCCAAGATATCATGCAGACAGTAAGCAGAGTCATCAGCCCAGTCCATGATTTGGCATTCAATGCTTTTGAGTTTATTGAGGGCTTCTCCTTTTTGCAGGTCCTCAGGGATAGTTTGTTCTGCTAGGATAAAGTCACGGTAGTATTTTTGCTCATCGTAGATGAAATGATTATCCGGGTAAGTCTTCCCGCCGGCCTCATCAGTGAGGACACATTCCCCGAAGAGTTTCTTGTACTTAAATACCCCATCTAAAAACGCTCGGCTTGGGTTCATGCCTGTGGCCCCGTCAGGGCGCTCGTAGATAAGCTCTGTTAGGATCCTGAGCGTCTGGGCATTCCCTTCGAAGCCTCCGTAGGGGCCCATAAGCTCATTGAGCTTGCGCTCCCCGATATGACCAAAGGGTGGGTGACCTAAGTCATGAGCAAGGCCCAAGGCTTCAGTAAGGTCTGGGTCGATATAGAAGTTATTATTTAAGAGCGGGTCTTTGGCTTTTAAATAGTCACAGATAGAGCGCCCAATACGTGCAACCTCAATGGAGTGGGTTAGGCGCGTACGGTAAAAATCATATTCCCCAGAGCGGAAGACTTGCGTCTTGGACTGCAGCCTACGGAAGGCATAAGAGAAAATAATACGGTCCCGGTCGATTTGAAAACGCGTACGGTGCTCTGCTTTATTAGCTTGGCGCTTCTTCTGAGGAACAAGGTTCTCTAGGTCGAAGGGCTTATAGAAGGTATTCCTCCAGCCATCTTGTGTAGGCATCCCAGCTTGTTCTTGTGGGTGCGCATCGATGGTGTTGTCTGTAAGAAGCGTCATTGTCTTTAGGCAGAGGCTTTAATGCCGAGGATTCCGTATTTATCAGACTGTTCGTCCGCATGGTAAGAAGAACGGACTAACGGGCCAGACTCTACAACGCCAAAGCCTATGGATAGGCCGAACTCTTCCCATTCTTTAAATTCTTCTGGGGTAACCCAACGGTCGATGGGGGCATGTTTAGGTGTAGGCTGTAAGTATTGGCCTAAAGTTAGGATGTCACAGCCCACAGAGCGTAAATCACGCAAGGTTTCAGCAATTTCATCCTTTTCTTCACCAATGCCGAGCATCAGGCCAGATTTTGTAACAAACCCACGAGACTTAGAGTGCTCCAATACCCAAAGCGTGCGGTCATAACGTGCCGTCTTACGGATAGGGCGCTGCAGGCGTTTTACAGTCTCCATATTATGGTTCAAAATATCAGGAGCCGCATCCAAGACGATATCGAGGGATTCTTCCTTGCCCCGGAAGTCAGGCACTAGGACTTCAATCGCAGTATTTGGGTTGCGGTAACGAATTGCTCGAATGGTCGCAGCCCATACAGAGGCTCCTCCGTCCTTGAGATCATCTCGCGCAACAGAGGTGATGACAGCGTGCTTTAGGCCCATTTTGGCGACAGCTTCTGCAGCGCGGGCAGGTTCACCTAAGTCAGGGGCTTGAGGGCGTCCGGTATCAATGGCACAAAAAGTACAAGAACGTGTGCAGGTATTGCCTAATATCATTAGGGTAGCCGTCCCACGAGACCAGCACTCTCCCATATTAGGGCATTGCGCACTTTGGCAGACAGTGTGGAGCTTATTATCATCAACAAGCTTGCGTACATCTGCATACCCTTTGCCACTAGGGAGTTTTGCTCGGAGCCAATTAGGTTTAGTTTTCTGCATAGAAAATTCTTTGAAATTCAGCCTTAATGATAGCCTTAAGTTCTTCTAGGTCAAGGTCTGTCCGCCCAAGCTCCTGGGCTATGGAGGTAACTGTGCCTTCCTCTGGGTCAATACCACAGGGGATGATATCCCCAAAGGGGCTTAAGTCATTTACTGCATTCAATGCAAAGCCATGATAGCTAACCCATTGCTTCACAGCGACTCCAATGGCCGCGATTTTACGGTTCTCCAGCCAAATTCCTGTTTTTTCAGGCCTGCGCGCGGCAGCTAGGCCTAGGCACCCAAGGGTGTTAATGATAACCTGTTCCAGGTCTCTTAGATAAGCATGGAGGTCTTTGCGTGCCTTTAAATGAATGATGGGGTAGCCCACTATTTGCCCAGGACCGTGGTAAGTAATATCTCCACCTCGATTTGTTTGGACGAGTTGAATGCCTTTTGCCTCCAGGGCGTCCTTCTCTAAAAGTAAATTTTTTTGGGCATCTTTGCGCCTGCCCAAGGTATAAACAGGGGGGTGCTCCGTAAAAATAAGGGTATCAGGGATCGTATCCGCTAAACGTGCCTTAACGGTCTTGAGCTGACGTGCATAGGCCTCCTCATAAGCGAGCTGCCCCCAATCTTCCACTACCAAGCCCATTGTTAAGTACGGAAGAAAAAGAAGCCAGCAATCATTGTGCAGGCAATCGTGAATTTAATGAAGAAAGCCCCAATGCCTCCTACTAAAGTTCCTAAGCTTGCAGCGGTGGCCTCAGGGAAGGTACGACCTCCGGCTAGCTCACCCAGCATGGCTCCTGCAATCGGGCCGATGATAAAGCCAATGATAGGCCCAATCCCAAGCATGGGTGACAGGAAAAGAGGAAAGAAAACAACCCCGGCAACAGCGCCTAGACCCCCTCGCCAAGAGCCTCCAAAGCGTTTGGTCCCCCAGTACGCGCAGGCAGCGTCAAGGAGTTGCGCTAAGATGGTAAGCCCGGTAGCTGTCCAAAAGAAGCCCCAAGTTACCGAGTGTTCAGGCATCCAAAACTTATCGAGCACAATGCCTAACCACACAATAAAGCAACCCGGCAAAATAGGCATGAAAGACCCAACAACTCCAATCAGGAAAAGTAGGCCAATTACAGTGTATTTCAGTGTAAATAGGTCCATAAGTTATCGGGAGTATCCAATAAGGCCTGCCTTAAGTCAAGAGCTCCAATAACGGGGCCACGCTATCCTGCTTAGCGATCACTACAATACGGCTACAGGCCAGAATGGTATCCCCAGCACAAGGGACTTTTGCATGAAATTGATTAAGGAGGGCAACCAGAACAATATCGGGGGGCCAAGCAATCTCATGGATGGTTTTGCCAACGCAGGGGCTTTCTGAATCTACACGTACTTCAAGGATTTTCCCTGCATCCCCTGGGAGTGTGGCCAATTCTATAGTGGCCTCTTCTGATATGTAGTGTAAAAGTTCGGTAATAGTTGCTATCCTTGGGGAGACGATACTCTCTATACCTAGGATGTTCTTGAGTTGCCCTAGGATATCCTCGTAGTCACAGCGGTTAATAATCAGTTGAGCATTTTGCACCCCTTGTTGCTTAGCAAGCAAGGTCGTCATGATGTTGTCTTCATCATTCTTGGTAGTTGCAATGAAGTAGTCATAGCTGCCAATTTGCTCTTCTTCGAGCAAGCGTGTAGAAGCTGCATCCCCATGAATGACGGTAATATGAGGGAAGTGCTCTGCAATTTCCTCACAAATAGGCGCCTCTCGCTCAATGAGAAGGATTTTAAAGCGTGGATTAGAGAGCAGTCGAATTAAAGTAATCGCAGACTCAGAGCCACCAAACAAAGCAATACTGACAGATTTTGGGCCGTCATGCGGGGCAAGCTTTTGTTTTATCTTAGCTAATTCCTCCGAAAGGCCTACAAAAGTAACTAAGTCATCTTGCTCGAAGGTAGAGCTAGAAGAAGCAATCTGGGTTTCATTTCCTCGTTGGATATAACCTACACGTACTTCAGGGCTTAATTCAAGATCTCTTAGGGGAATGCTCGTTAAGCTGCTACTTTGTGTTACAGGGATTTGTTGTACTTCAATATGTCCTTGTGCAAAACGCTCTACGGCCAGACGCCCTGGATTACGGATGTCTTTGGCTAACTCCATGGCACAGAGCCCTTCAGGGTTTACCAAAAAATCGATACCGAAGTGGAACTGATAGTTAATCAGGGTGTTGTCTGAGTAGGTTTGGTCATGGATGCGAGCAATAGTTGCTTTTGCTCCCAAGGCTTTTGCAATAGAACAGCCAACGATGTTTACACGGTCATCGCTTGTCATGGCTATATAAAAGTCACAGTCTCTGACGCCTGCTTTTACTAGTATTTCTGCAGAGCTTCCATTTCCGCAAATGACTTTAGCATCGTATTGTTCATCAATGCTTGAAGCAATAGCGTGGGTTTCTTCAATAACCGTAACGTTATAGCCTTTTTCACTGAGGCATTTACATAAGAAGGAGCCTACATTCCCTGCACCAACGATAATGATTTTCATAAATAATCGATATCATAAAGTTTAGCATCTTCTCCTTTGCCAGGCCAGTTTTTTTGGTCAATAGAGCTCTTTTTTAGCTCCCCCAAAAGCCAGTGGTTTAAGATCATCTCGTATTCTAGGATGCTCCAAGGGCTAGAGAGTGTTGCTTGTAGCTGTGCATGTGTGGTGCTGCAGGCTGTTATCATAGTTTCAGCCTTTTGGAAGAGCATGTTATCCTTTTGGTTTCCTGTCAGGGATAATATAGGCCCTGGGTGTTGCCTGAGCTGCTGAAAAGGCCCATGAGTAAAAGTGAGAATGTCCCATATGGCAGGCATGGGTAAAAAAAGCCCTTCTAGGAACTTAAAGCCTAAATTATAACATGAAAGCGCAAGTCCAGGAGTAGTCAAAAAAGTGCATCCAGCTTGGCATGCTTCGAGGGAGAGCTCTTTTTGTAATGCTTGAGATTTTTGAGGCGTTGTTTTTAAAGCCTCTAAAAGAGTTTCTTCGGTGCATGACGGGATAGCTCCAGGCCAGACATACTCTACTAGTTGGAGGCTTGCCAGAAAACCTAAGAAAGGTCCAATGGTACGGATAAGGAGCCCCTTTTCTTCATCACAAGGGATGTGTATAGGTTTTATTTCAGGGGCTAAGTCTTGGGTTGGGCTTGACTGCGCTGTAATCAGAAAAGTTTCCTTAAACGCATTGCAATGCTTAAGTGCTATACGTGCATTACTTGATAGGCCCTGGCTAAACACAATAAGGGTGTGTTCGTTTGTCGAAGGAGGCAGCTTTTTCGTAAAGCTTACTAGGGGCAATGCAACTGCTGTAGTACTTGTGTATTGATTAATGAGGTAAGCCAAGTACTGAGCATGCGCCTGGGAAGAGCCAACCCCTGTGACGATTATAGGTGCATCTGGGTGAGTAGGCCTGATACTTACCGGGTCCTTTAGTAGTATTGCAGCCTTCTCAGTAATGCTGCCAATTCGCTCCAGCAGGCATTGATGCCCCAAAGGGTCTTCCTTAGCCATAATATTCGATATAGCCTCCGTAGTAGGAAGGGAAGCGTTCAACACCATTAACTACTAAACCAATGATATAGGCTTGGTGTGCGTGTAAGGTATTGAGTGCATGTCTAACTTTATCCAAAGAAGTATGTTGGGTGCGCAATACAACCATGGTTCCATCCAGCTTAGGAGCTAGGCAAGAAGAGTCCGTGACAGAAAGGATTGGGGCACTATCAAAAATAATACGGTCATAATCACGCTGGATCTTCTTTAAGAACTCATCCAGTTCATTGCGTAGGAATACTTCTCCAGGTTGTTCAATATCAGTACCTCGGGGTAGGAAGGTCAGGTTTTTAAACTCTGTTGTCTGTACACACTCTTCCAAGGTGTTTCTTCCTTCGAGTACATCTGTGATGCCGAGTTCTTTTTTCTTCTCTAGTCGTTCTGACAGATTCGCACGCCTTAAGTCTCCATCGATGAGTAATATTCTATAGCCAGTGTTTGCTAGAGTTGCTGCAAGGTTAAGCGCAATCGTTGTCTTTCCTTCTTCAGGAAGAGAACTCGAGACCATAATGGTTTTTAAGGGCTTATAGTCTTCGCGGAAAATCAAAGAAGAACGCAAATGCCGATAGGCTTCCGCATAAAACAGTCGCGACTCCTGCGGCTGAAGTGAAGCACCAGCCGGGTCATCCTTAGAAGTAGGGACAGAAGGGATTTCAGATAAGATAGGCTCAGGTAAATTAAGAACTTCAAATGAAGAGGTGATTCGGTCATCAATGACATCAATCAATACCAAAAGCATCATGCCTAAACTAAGGCCAACAAAAATTCCTCGAGGGATCCCACTAAACCATGACTTAGGGGCAAGCATAGCAGGGGATGCTTGTGCTAAGATTTGTATTGTTTCTTGGCTAATGTTTTCGTTGATTTCTAAGCGCTGGATGTTGTGCAGCAAGTTGCTGTAAAAGGCTTTTGTTTGCTCAAGAGTGACTTCGAGGAGTTCATACTCAGCCTCAATTTTTGATGAGCGTAAGGACTTGTCCTCCCATTCCTTGATTGTTTCTCGTACAATCTTAAGCTCCTTTTGGATGGTGTCTACATTAGCCGTTGCAACATTGAGGTTTTGCTTGAGTAGTAAGGCTAGGAACGTCTTGAGCTGGTCAATGCGTTCTTCGATCCTTTTGATCTTAGGGTGATTAGGCTGTAGGGACTTAAGATACTCTTGGCGTTCTACCTCTGCTTTATAGAGCTCTTTTTGTGCACTGAAATATTCATCACTCAAGCTTTCACTTACAGGGAGATTTTTGAGTAAAGTGTTTGCGTTGGCTATCGCGGCAACACCATCCTGGTCTACAATACTTTCAATTTCAAAAGTCTCGAGGAATTTTAACTGTGTTTGCAGCTCAGCTTCTTTATTTTTAAGCTCTGATAAGTATTCTGCCGCAGCACTTCCCTGGGCTTCCCAGTAAGCAATATTGTATTTCTTTTTAAACTCAATAAGTGCTTTTTGCTGTTGCTCTTGTTCTCTGCGTAAGCGTGAAAGCTGGGCTGTTAGATTAGAGATCGTCTCTAGGGACGTTTGCTGGCGCTGAGAGCGTTTAAATTCTGTAAACTCATGCATCACTGCATTGAGAAATAAATGCGCAAACATTGGGTTTAAGCTGCGGGCTTCTAGTCCAAAAATGCTTGTTTTGGGGACTTATCGGGCAATAAAAGATGCCTTTGCCTCTAAGTCAGGGTGGCTCTCTTTAATTTTTTCATAGGCTTTTTGCATGATCTGTGCGCTTTGCATGATCTCTACTTGTGTGCCTAGGAAGTGGGAGAGTTCTTCACTGTAGGATACTCCATCCGGGAGCGTTATTCGAGGGCTGACCATCATCCGTCCAACGGAGAGATATTCAGGAGGGTCTTTTTTGTCAAAGTAAACACTCCAAATAATGCCTAACAATATACAGCCTAAAATAAGCCACCAGTAATGTTTTGCTAAAGACCAATAGCGGTAGACACGTCTTAGTAAGGTGCTTGGGTGGTGAGAAAGCGAAGAGTTGTAACTATTGTAGTAATAGTTATTGCTGCGATATGAGTGCTTGCCTTCTTCCATGATTTACCAATTCAGTAGTCGTTGTGGGACGATGATAAAGTCTCCATCTTGCACTTCTACATCATTCTCTAGTTTTCCATCTTCTAGAATCGTTTGAACATCTACTTCGATTCGTTCATTTTCATCAGTGGATGGATTGTTACGTATAATAAGTACACGCCTTTTATTTGCAAAGTCAGAGAAGCCTCCAACAGAGAGGATAACTTTACTGATCGTGTTTTCTTTAGCTAAATCAATCTCTACAGGGCCCACGCGGTTAACACGTCCAGACAGGTATACGGTGCCTACTTCTCTTGCCCCTGGGCTTGCTTCTACAATCAAGATAACCGTTGCGGTTTTGTAGAGGCCATCTTCGAGCAAGTTTTGAATGTGTCTAGCGAGCTCTTCAGGGGTTTGTCCTGCAGCAGGTACGGACCCATGGTAGGGAAGGTTAATGGTTCCGTTCGCAGAGACGGGAAGTGGGATTAGTGGGTCTTTATCTTCAATAACGCGATAGAGTAAGACATCCCCAATTTTTATTTTTCGCTCTTCAATGACGGGAATGTCTCTGTCCTCTCGTTTAAGGCCTGTGTCCTCTTGAGCCCAAAGTGGGGTCAGCCAGGAGGTCAAGATCACGAGTATTAGGTATGGGAGGGGGCGTATCTTCATGGGGTAGAGCCGCTTAAAAGGCGTAAGCAACATCAAGGGTCACTCTATATTCTTTATAGCTTTTTGAGGGTTGATTCGAGCTTTTATTTATATGGCGTAGCTGAAGGCCGAGTCCAGTGCGCTGAGATAGGTTATAGCGTAAGTTTCCGGTAAGTGAGTATCTTGTTGCATCTTCATTGTTGGCTCCTGATTCCTTAAGGATTTCGTAGAAGGTGGTCAGCTCTGCGGTCATTTTAGGGCCTAGTTCCGTTGTAATGAGGTAGTCCGCTCTGTAAACATCGACAAAGTTAGAACTAGCGCTAGATTCTAATTTCTTAGCAAGGCTGAGCCTATGGTTTGTCTTCGGCGTGAGACGATGGATGAATTCTGTATTAAAGCTAAAGGTGTTTATCTTGCGTTCTGTATCATTGATAGTCCCTCGATCATCAAAAACACGGTTTTCGAAACCTATAAAGCTATTATTGCTGAGGTAGTCTCCGAAGCGGTACCAGGAGTTTAGTCCTATAATCCGAGAGTCGCTATTGTTATGGAAGGCCTGCTCAAAAGTATCTTTTGAGTATCCAAATCGTAAGCCTAGACGCAAAGAATCAGATAAGGTGTAGGTAGGGGCAAACTCAATACGATTAGTGATCTTTTCTTGGTCCTTGAATTGACCATCGATAGGCATGAAGTCCGTCCGCTCAAGCAAGAGGTTTAGGTCCATAATGCGCAGTTTCCAGTTGATTGCTAGGCCTAGGTTATTGGTTATACGACGGTAGGTAGAGACATTGCTAACATTGTCTGAGTTTGTAGGGTCCTCTTGGTAGGCAATTGTATCGTAAATATTAAACCGGATATCTTTAAAGAAGAAGATAAAGTTTAATTCAGAGTCTGGTGATATCAGCAGGAATCGTTCGTCAAGCGTAGTGTTTTGTGTATACTTAGTATAGCCCCCACGCCCCGAGAAGTTTAAGGAGTGGTCTTCCGATATAGGCCAGTATATACGGGTCCATAGGGCAGGGCGCATGATGATGTCGCGTCGTGGGTTTACGCTTGCAAAGCTCACGTTTGTAGTAGCATCCGCTCCTACGACAAATCCTGCCCAGATGGACGCATTACCCAAAAGTAAGAAGCGGGTGTCTTGTTGGCCTTTTGGTGTCACCCCGAGTGGGGCCCCAGCGATAGGTTGCTGAGAGCGGAGTTTTTCTTCGAGTAGAAGTGGGTCTGACAAGTCTTCTTCTGGAGTAATTGTTTGTGCAATGACTTCGTCTTCCAGGGGTTCTTCTGGTGTAATACGCTCATCACGTATTTGTTCGACGGCTCTAGTGAAGAGTTCACGCCGTATTTCAGCATCGCTTTTCTCTACACCAAAGCGCTTTATTTCTGCCTCTTCCTCTTCTTCTGTTTCTGCTTTTTCTTCCTTTTGGGCTAAGATGTCTGTTTGTGTTGTGTCTACGTCAAAAGGAATGAAGGCATCTTCATCTTCTTCCTCCTCTTTTTTAGCTGCAAGGGGGAGGTAGTATCGGTTAAGCGTTGCACTTCGGTGGGCTTTGAAAGGGAAGCTTAAGTTTTCTTCTCCTTCAGAGACGGTGCTAGCCAGTAGGGCCTCTTCTTCAACTGTACTGACGCTGATTTCTTCAGGGATAGCAATGTCTAGGAGTGTTTCTTGGATGATCTCAGGCTCGCTTGATGCCTCAATGTCTACAACTGCAGTAGGTTCTATCGTGTGTTGAGCCTCTTGGGTGGCTTCTGCTAGAGCCTCAAGGTTGTGCTCTAGTCTTTTGCGTGCGAGCTTAAAGAGTGTGGATACTTTGGTTCGGATGTCTTCCTGAGTGAGTGGTTGTGGTTGGTAGTTGTCTTGGGCAAGCATTACCGGAGCTTCTTGCTCAAGTGGGCCTACAGTTTCTCTCAGTGGAATTCCCGGGGCCGTATTGGTTAAGGCTATGGTGTGGGCAATGAGAACTCGGGTAGGCTTCTTTGCTGCTGGGTTATTCCATGTAATCGCTTGGCCGAGGACTACTCTTTTCTTGGGCTTTACAGGTGCTGGCTTGGTTGCAGCAGGAGGTGGGGTAGGTGCTGCTTCTTGAGGCTTAGGTGTTTCTCTAAATGCAAATATATGCCCTGATTCTTCTGAGATCAGGTCAGTATTGATTGTTTGCTGAAGCCTATAGGGGGCCTCCGGAGGCGGGGGGATTCCGTGTGCACCTAGGGGCACAGAGATAAGGCATGTATGCACTAAGAGTGCCCACATAAACCTACCCATTCTCCAGTGGGGTGTTATGCTTGGGGTCAAGGTGTTTTAAAGTTTGAGTAGCAGGGGTTTATCTGACTTATTAACTCTATACATTAAACGCTATATTGGGCAAGAGAGCAAGCTATAAGAGGTTGTTTTTGGTTTTGCTTTATTGTTTTATTTTCAGAAATAAATCCTTGTCATTTTTTCGATGGGGGTTAATTAAAGCTTTATTGTTTCTTAATTATTAAAGCTCTTATTTTTTACTATGGAAAAAACAGTTATCATTCTCAAACCGGACTGCATGAAAGCAGGTCTTTCAGGTATCGTTCTAGATCGCTTTATCAAAGCTGGCTTCAATATTGTTGCCTGTAAGATGATGGGCCTTTCTTCCGAGTTGCTTCGGGAGCATTATGCGCATCACGCTGATAAGCCTTATTTCCCTGAGATTGAAGAGTTTATGAGCTCTAGGCCTGTTTTGGTTCTCATTTTAGAAGGCGAACAAGTAATCGAGCGTGTACGCGATTTGCTTGGGCCTACAGATTCTGAGCAAGCACCTGAAGGAACCATTCGTGGCGACCTTGGGGAAAATAAGATGCTCAATATCGCTCACGCATCTGACAGCGTTGAGGCTGCCAAGGAAGAGATGGAACGTTTCTTCAGTGCTGAAGAAATCTTCGCTTCCGAAGCGGTCTAATTTTTAGATCTACGGCACGCCCTAGTTAAAAAAATAGTCGAGTCAACGAAAAAGGCTCGACATTTTTTGTTATCCTGGTTCTATAACAAAACGCCGAGTTGCCTCGGGTTTGTTTGATTTTTAGTTACCAATTATTGTTAGATCACATTATCTAGCTTAAAGCCCTCGTCTTTATGAAAAAAAAGAGTGTCGTATCCACACGAAAGTTTATTAAGCCTTCCTTCGCTTACTTGATCGAGAAAAAGCGTGATGGAGGGGAGTTCTCTGATGAAGAAATCCGCTATATCGTAGATTCTATCCTCGATGAGGAAATGCCAGAATCTCAGCAAGCAGCTCTAGCGATGGCCGTTTACTTCCAAGGTATGTCCGCCCAAGAGACAGCCATTTTTGCTGAAGAAATGATGCTCTCTGGGGAAGTTGTGGACCTTTCAAGCATCAGTAAGCCTAAGGTCGATAAGTATTCTACTGGTGGGGTCGGAGACAAAACCACATTAGTACTAGCGCCTTTGGCTGCTGCTTGTGGCGTTGTGATGCCTGCTATGAATGCTGTGGATGAAGATTTCGTCATCAGTACTCTAGATAAGCTTTCTGCTATCCCAGGGTTTGACCCAGAGCTTGATATCAAAGGCTTTATTAAGCAGCTCAAGAAGGTCGGGTGTACGATTGTTCGCCAAGACCCTACGATCGCCCCAGTAGATCGCATGCTTTATGACTTACGTCAGAACACGGCCACCATCCAAAGTTTGCCACTCATTACTGGGGGTGTCCTTAGTAAGAAATTGGCTGAAGGTGCTGAAGGCTTGGTTGTTGATGTTAAGTGGGGTAATGGTGCCTACATTAAAGATATTGATCAGGCTAAGCAACTCGGGCGCTCACTCACTCGTGTAGCACGCTCAATGAAGCGCCGTTGTGTGGCACTGATTACTGACATGAATCAGCCTTTAGGGGACACAGTTGGAACAGCCCTAGAGCTTCAAGAAGCAATCGCTTTACTTAAGGGAGAAGGCCCTGAGGATCTTAAAGAGCTTGTGCTTAAGCTTGGTATGGAAGTAGTGCGTTTAGCAGGTGTAGCCGGCTCGACCCTTTCTGCTAAGCAAACCGTTCAAAAGCATATTAAAGACGGTAGTGCCTTAAAGAAGTTTAAGGAAATGATCGCAGCCCAAGGCGGTGATACCAGTTACATCGATGACCCAGAGAAATTCCCGAAGGCTGAATATGTACGTAAGCTCCCTGCGCCTAAGCGTGGTTACGTGCATACCATTAATGCCGGGATGATTGCTCGCGGAGTGCAGCTCCTTGCTGTAGATGAAGACGGTAAGTATGACCCCGCTGTAGGTGTTTCTGAAATCAAGAAGGTGGGTACCCAGGTTAAGCAAGGAGAGGCCTTGATGATGATCCACTACAATGATGACAAGAAACTTGCTGAAGCTTTAGAGTACCTGAAGCTCGCTTTCCGTCTCGCACCTAAGCGCCCGAACCCGCCGGAACTTGTTGCCGAGCGTGTAGCTTAATTGTGTTAGAGTCATTAGCAACTTTAGAGCCTCCTGTACGTAGGAGGCTCATTGCATACCTTTCTGATTTTCTCACACAGAGCCGTCGTGAGCGCATGGATGCAGTCCTTAAGCAGCGTACGCGTTTTGTTACCCTTGTCTTAGAGGATATTTACCAACCTCATAACGTAGCTGCCGTATTGCGTTCTGCAGAATGTTTTGGGGTGCAAGATGTGCATGCTATTGAAAATCGTAATATCTTTGATGATGAAGGCTCCCCTGTTTCTATGGGGGCTGACAAATGGCTGGATCAACACCGCTGGAACACACCTGGTGAAGATAATACAACAGCTTGCCTGACGGCACTTAAGGAACAAGGTACACAATTGCTAGCAATGACGTTGGGGGAGGGGAGTATCCCTCTGGAAGAAGCTCCCCTGGATAGACCCACAGCGATTCTTATCGGTACGGAGAAAAAGGGCCTAAGCCAAACAGCGCACGAGCTTGCCGATCATTTTGTACACATCCCCATGGTAGGCTTTACGCAAAGTTTTAATCTTTCGGTATGTGCAGCGTTATGCTTGCGGGACTTAACTAGCCGCATGCGCAAGGCGAACCTCCCGTGGGCCCTTAAGCAAGAAGAACAAGAGCAGCTGCATCTAGATTGGCTTTGCCGCAGTATTGCAACCTCCGCTCAGCTCATCGAAACGTTTTTCGCTTCCCAAGAGGCCTCCTAGGCTTTAGCTTGGGCGAATGCCCCTTTATGATTGTGTCATTATTGGTGCTGGCATTCTCGGTTTAGCCACAGCCCGCCAGCTTTTGTTAGAAACTCCAGGCCTTAACTTGCTGGTCATCGACAAAGAAAGCCAAGTGGCTAAGCATCAGTCCGGTCATAATAGTGGTGTGATTCACTCTGGGGTTTACTATAAGCCGGGTTCCCTAAAGGCGCAATTGTGCGTACGCGGGAAGCACTTGTTACACGCTTATTGTGCTGAGAGATCAATTAAGACACCTCGCCTAGGGAAGGTCATTGTTGCGACCTCTCAGGATGAGCTCCCTCGGCTAGAAGCTCTTTATGAGCGCGGGCAAGCTAATGGTGTTGAGGGTATTCAGTATTTAAGTCGTACCGAATTACTGAAACGAGAGCCTTATTGTACGGGTGGTATTGCCGCAGTGTTGTGCCCTGAGGTCGCTGTGGTTGACTTTGCAGAGGTTTGCCGTTCGCTTGCTCAAGATATTAGAAGCTTAGGTGGTCAACTAATGACAGGTTTTGAAGTTAGTAAGATAAATGCTGAAGCTTCTAGTGTTACACTTTTGAGTAGAGAAGGCCAACGTGTGCAGGCTAAAAAACTTATTAGTTGTGCAGGTTTATTTTCTGATCGTATAGCCGCAGCAAGTGGAGGACAAAAAACACCCAAGATAGTTCCTTTCAGGGGGGATTATTTACTCCTTAAACCCTCAGCAGCTTACTTGGTTAAAGGTTTGATCTATCCAGTTCCTGACCCTCAATTTCCTTTTCTGGGGGTTCACTTTACTCCGCGCTTAGATGGGAGCGTCTGGCTTGGGCCCAATGCTGTTTTAGCATTCAAGCGAGAGGGGTACCGCTTTGCGGATCTTTCCTTGAAGGATCTTGCAGATGTTTTCTCTTACCAAGGTTTCTGGCGCTTAGCCCAAAAGCATTGGCGTGTAGGGCTGAGCGAGCTTTATCAAGATTTATCTAAGCACGCTTATGTCAAAGCCCTTCAGCGTACAATGCCGGCTTTAAAAGCTAGTCATTGCTTGCCTGGGCCTTCTGGGGTACGTGCGCAAGCCCTAGCCGAGGATGGCTCTTTGGTGGAAGATTTCGTCTGGGATTGCCCTCAGGAGAACATTATTCACCTGCGTAATGCTCCCTCACCCGCAGCGACCAGTTGTCTGGCCATAGCAGAAAAGATTGCTCAGAAGTCTAATTGTGTATTAGTATAAAACTGCCTATGAAAACTACCCATCATCAAGATCTTGATAAGCCCTGGAGTGCTATTACTTTAGGCTGTTGGCAACTTGCACGCAGTGGTGGCTGGGGGGATTTATGCACCCCCAAAGATGCCGAAGCGGTCATAAAAAATGCGCTAGATTGTGGGATTACTGCCTTTGATACGGCTGAAGGCTACGGCGATGGCGAGTCTGAAAAGCGCCTAGGAGAAGCTTTGGGCTCAAAGAAGGATGAGGTCATCATTGTTTCAAAGGTATGGCCTGATGCAGCGCTCACTCTCGAAGGCTATCAAGAGCGCCTAGACGGTACACTCAAGGCCTTGGATCGTGATTATGTCGATGTTTATCTAATTCATTGGCCTGGGGAGCATTTTAACACCAAGGATAAAAATAAAAAGCTTCATGATATTATGCAGGCGCTTAAGTACAGCGGAAAGGCACGTTTGATTGGGCTTTCTAATTTCCGTTCCGAAAATCTCGAGCGGCTAGGCGAGGGGTTAGCAGATTTTTCCGTAAATGAAATTCCTTACAGTTTGCTAGAGCGCGAGTATGAAGGCAAAAGTCTTGATGTCTGCCTGAAGCATAACATTCCTTATATGGCTTACTCGCCAACAGCCAAGGGTCTGTTAGCACGCCGGCTAGAGCCTGAAGAACTAGAATATCCAACCCGTCGGGATGATCAGCTCTATCAACCTCCCTTATACCACCGCGCCTTGCGTGTGTTTGAAGTCGTGGAGGCTATTGCGCGTGAAACAGGCCGCAAGCCTATCGAAGTAAGCCTTGCGTGGGTGTTAGCTCAAAAGAATATCCTCACTGCCCTTGTCGGGACGCGTAAGCCCGAGCAAGTAGCCGAGTTTGTAAAAGCTTATGATCTGTCTTTAGATCAAAATCAAATGGTCCGGCTAGAAGCTGTGAGTGATGCCTTTATGGACATGAAAGACCGTTAGGTCTTTTCTTACCCCTCTTGCTCTTCAAGCCAGCGGATAGACTCAAGTGCAGCCTGGCACCCCATCCCTGCAGCCGTGATTGCCTGGCGGTATAGGTGGTCTGCACAGTCTCCGGCTACATACACACCCGGGAAGGCGGTTTTCACCATACTTCCGTTTTCGGGGATGATGTATTTGTTTTCATCAAGCTTAAGTTGCTTTGCGAAAGGAGCCGTATTCGGGTTATGGCCAATTGCAATGAAAGCGGCCTTACAGGGGACTTCGCTTACTTCATTAGTTTTAACGTTTTTCACCTGAACTGCAGTAATGCCATCTTTTTCATCTCCGACAAAGGCCTCAGGGATGCTATCCCATAGAGGGGTGATCTTCTCGTGTGCTAAAGCACGCTTAGCCATAATGGGGGAGGCGCGCAATTGATCGCGGCGGTGGATAAGCGTTACTTTTTTGCAAAAGTGGGTCAGGAAGATAGCTTCTTCACAGGCAGAGTCTCCACCCCCGATGACGACCACTTCTTGGTCACGGTAGAAGGCCCCATCACACACCGCACAAGTGCTCACACCTTTTCCTCCAAAGAATTCCTGCTCCCCAGGGATGCTTAGGAAGCGTGGTGCAGCGCCGGTGGCAATGATGACTGTCTTGGCCTCATAGGTCTTATTTTTGGTGATCAGCTTTTTTACCGGGCCAGAAAAGTCAGCATCTTCAATCGTGTCAGACTCAAAGCGAGCGCCAAAACGTTGGGCTTGCTTGCGCATGCTGTCCATTAAGGTATAGCCATCAATTCCTTCAGGGAAGCCCGGGAAGTTTTCGACTTCACTTGTGGTGGTAAGCTGTCCGCCGGGTTGCTTGCCCTCGATTACTAAAGGCTCAACGTTTGCACGTGCCGCATAAACAGCAGCAGTTAGGCCGGCACACCCAGTGCCAATGATGATGACTTTTTCCATAATATTTAGTTGCTAGAAAGGTAACTGGATACGCCTGCGAAAGTAGGCTTCATGGCATCTTCTCCTTTGTGCCAGTCCATCGGGCAGACTTCGCCGTGGTTTTCAAAGTGTTGGAGGGCATCAACCATACGTAATACCTCAGTAACGCTGCGGCCCAGAGGGAGGTTGTTGACTACTTGGTGCTGCACAACCCCTTCCCTGTCAATGAGGAAGAGTCCGCGGTAGGCGATGAGCTCTCCGTCGGCTGCTAGGTTGTCATTCTCATCCAAGGTCCACTGACCTACCAGGACGTCATAGTTAGAGGAAATTGTTTTGTTGGTGTCTGCAACGAGTGGGTAAGTAACGCCCTTAATCCCTCCCGCATTTTTAACGACTTGAGTCCAAGCTAGATGCGAAAATTCTGTATCTGTAGAGCAGCCTACCACCGCAACATTACGCTCTTGGAAGTCGGCTAGGTGTTTCTGAAAGGCGTGAAGTTCTGTAGGGCAAACAAAGGTGAAATCTTTTGGGTAAAAGAAAAGCACAACATATTGCTTACCAAGATATTGGTCTAAGGAGAATTCTTCAACAATCTGTCCATCGACAACTGCTTTTGCTTTGAATGAGGGGGCTTTTTTACCTACGAGTACTGACATGATAATTTGTTTCCTAATGTTAAAACGAGGCACTCATTAAAATCTGGAGCTACGTCTTTGGCAATAAAAACATTTTGATAACGCTGTTTCTTAACGGTTTTTAGATTATTTTATATTCAGTATTTTATTTTTGAAAATTTTATTTATGCTCTGCTGGTTCTTCATTTTTAAGAGCTATGGATTCATTATCAATTATACCGGACAGTCTTATAAACAGCCCAGCGTCTCCCCGACGCTCTTCAGGTAATACCTTACTCTCCCAAATGGGGCAGCGTAGTGTAGCCCAGGAAGAGCCCCTAGATGAGTTTATCCACCGCACTATAGCTGCTATTGCTGCGTACCAAGAGCAAAGCCGCGCTCAGAATAAGCATTCACCAAACCGCAGCAGTCCTCTGAGTGGCCATGTAAGGCAGAGCCAGGGGCAAAAGTCTTATATTCAAAAACTTTTAAATGCCCTTAAAGAGAGAAAGGCTTCTGCTGAGGAATACCTGCAGGCTTTTGAGGGTAGCTTTATTTATTTCAATAAGCAGCAAAAAGAAAATGCTCTAGATAATGTTTTAGCTTTTGCCAGGTCTGGCGATCTACCTGAGAGCATCCGCGTTAAATCTTTTGAGTTTATTTTTGATAGCACTAAAAAAAGAGGCAAGAAGCAGGAAGGGGCTTTAGCTTTAGCGAGTGAGTTGCTTGAACAAGAAGATACGCCTTTAGAGTTGCGAATCAAGAGTGCATATTGGCTTTGTAAATATGGGACAGAACAACAATGTTGTTTCGCGCTCGATTTTTGCCAAGAGGCATTGTTGGGTAAGAATAATGAGCTTGAGGATACTCAGGCGTTTATTGCATTTTCTGCCATTGCTAAGTACGCTGATGATCCTGTTTGTTCGAAAATTGTCCCCGCTTGTTTGGAGTTCACTAAAAGTGATCTTCTAAGCTTTGATGATCACTTTACAGTTGCGGCTCATATGGATGAGTACGCAGAAGAACTTGCCGAGAAGCTTTTAGGCTATTGGAATATTCTTTCTAGGTATAAGGATACTCTCGAAGCTAAGCAACTACTAGCTGTAGTGAGGCCTATTTTGGTTAACGGAGAGAAATGGCAGCAAGCCTCAGCGGTAGCAGCTTGTGAGTCGTTCTTTAAGGATAGGGCATTAAACTTAGAATCAAAGGAATGTTTCAGTCTTGCTAAGTTGTGTTATCATTACGGGGTAGGGAATCAAAAAAGTTTAGGTTTTTTGTGCTTAGTGAAGGATAAAAACTGCCTAATTGAAAAACGTGTTCGATCTGCAGTGATTTTACTAGGTGAAGATGACCTAACAGCTTCTAAACAAAAAGAAGTGCTAGAGGCCTGTGTGCTCATTGTAGAGAGTAGCATGCAGTTGTTAAGAAATGGCGAAGTAGGTGTATTGAACTCTGCATTATTTGCAGGGAGTCAGGTCCTTCAGCATTCAACAGACACAGGGCTGAAGAGACGTGTCTTAGTGATTGCTAAAAAGTTTATAGAAAATTCAGTGTTTTCGGAGCCTGTTTTTATGACCAAAGACGACCATAAAATTCCATTTTCTTTGGTCATTCCTTTACCCATTCGTGCTTACGCTGCAGAGCTAATTTTAGATTACAGTGATTGTATCGCTGAAAGAACTGCTGCTCTTGAGTTTTGTGTAAGCGTATTCAGGGATAAATTTGAGGTTGCTAAGGTATGGGGCTATGCTAAGGCAGCACGTTGTATCTTAGATAACTCTGAGGATCAGCACCAAAGAAACCAAGCACTAGTATTTATCGAGCGTGAGTTTAAATATACAAAGAATAGACCCCCTACAGTACATGCAGAGCTTGTTGTCTTGGGCTGGATTTACGGGATTGATGGAGCCGAGGATTGTATCAAGCATTTTCTAGAGTACAAAAATAAAGATAAAGAGCTAGAGCGATCAACGCGTAGTATATACGCAAAGACTCTTATTAACCGTGCCTCAGATAATCAAGCACACCCTTTAGTTCAACTGGCGATGAGGGTTGCTTTCCAGGCCGAAGATTTTTCTAAAGAGGATTTGTTAAAGACATCAAGTGCTTATGGTGTTCATTGTCTTGTTTTAAATAAGCTTAAAGAGCCTGTTGCGTTGAGCCCTCGTGCAGCTGCTTTATTTAAAGCACCTGAATATCAATGGACTGAAGAGCTCAAAGAAGTAAGCTATGAGGACTTTGAGGCTCTTTATCAAAGCTTCTTAGACGAAGTCAAAAAGAACCCTCTTGCAGCTCAAAATGTTTTGGGTAATTTGGTCTCTGAAGAGCGAATAAAAAAGGCTTGTAGCAGTAATTTTATTAAGAACCTTTTTAATAACGAACACATTGATGGTGTGTCCGTAAAGCATGCACTGTCCTTTCAGATTCGTGTAATCGTCCTTTATATTAACAAACTCTCGGCTGTGTCTATTGATCAGAAGGAGCTTTCTGCACGTTCTCGAGAAACCTTTTTGCTGACTAATAATCTATTAACCTGTATCGGAGGGAACGAACAAGCAATCCGCTCGTCTTTCCAGCGTGCCAAGCAAGGCTATTTAGGGAGCCTACAAGAGCAGTTAAAATTTATTGATATAGATAAATTCCCTGAAAAACATGTGGAAGAGTGCTTGGATGCGGTGCGTGTTAAGGTTGTTTTAGGGAAAGTGCATGATCTTATTTCATCTAAAGACCCTCGATTTATCCAGAGTGTTACACGGGCTACTGACTTAAGGGGTATAGACCCTGCGCACCAAGCTATTTATATCCGCAATTTGATAGGGACTGAAATAGGGGAGCGCACAACAGCCGAAGGCGTTACTTTTGACTATAACGGAGGCTATGTGGACAGGGCATTGCGTGTCCTTTCCCGCCAAGAGATTTTGAATGCCTTTGAGGAAGCTTTTCCTTATGAAGAAGTCCTGCCCCTCTTATCTGCAGAGCTTATTCATGCGATTGAAGAGCAGTTGGCTAGCCTTTACGCTGAGCAGGCAAAAGCTGTAGGTGAGGAAGCCCAAAAAAGTACCCAGAAACAAATTACCAGCTACATCGCAGGCCTAGGATACTGGATTGGAGGTACTGACTGGCAGGAGGATAATGGCTTAATAAAAGGGGTCTATGACGAGGATCTCTGCTTTTGGTCAAAAGTTTCAGGAATTACAGATAAAGCAGCTGAGCGTATCATGCGTAACCTAGGTTGGTGGCCTACGCTTGACAGTGTGTAGGGAGCTCGGTAGCATTGTTCCATCATGGATGGTTCACTACCCTTGGATGGCGCTAGGAGCGCACACCACAAAGATGAGTTGCTGCAGGCTGTATCACCACAATCGTTACATAAGCAAAATAACCCAAGCCTAAAGGAGACATTGCAAGGCTACATAGATGGGATTTATAGCCCTAATACCCATGCTGCTTCCATAAAATCCATTACTGACTGGGCGATTAAGGGGGGTAGCCTGATGGCGCGGGCAAATTGGGCCTTTGCGACTTGGAAACTAGGGTCAAAAAAAGATAAAAAACTCGCCGAAACCATGTTAGAGGTCCTAACCCTGATACCTGTGGATACAAGGTCTTTAGCTTTAGTGCATAGTGGAGAGCTTCCTGCAGGTGAAGCTAAGGTGTTTGAGCAAAATAGATTTTTATCTGAAGAGCTCAGGATCATAACAAGGCGCATCAAGAATGAGATAAAAGACCCCGACAGAATGTTTATTAATTGTGTAGACTGTGCCGTTAATCTTCTAGTTGATTTAGAAAATTACCTTGGGGTAGATGTTTCTGAGTAATAGCCTTCCCTTATGAGATTAAGACCTTTTCAGCCTTCTGACTTGTCTGCAATTACGCACCTTTTTTACGAGACCGTGCATAGTGTTACAGCTAAAGATTATACCCAAGAGCAGCGTGAGGCTTGGGCACCAGCTTCTATGTTTAAAAACGAATCCTCTTGGTTTGAATCTCTGACGCGTAACGATACTTTTGTGGTAGAGGATGGAGCTAGGGTGGTAGGATTTATTGATATAAGCGCTGAAGGGTATTTAGATAGACTCTTTGTGCATAAAGATTATCAGCGCCAGGGGGTGGCCACTCAGCTTTTAAAAGCTGCTGAGGCTAAGATGGAAGAGCGAGGAATAGATATCATTACTACAGAAGTAAGTATTACAGCTAAGGCTTTCTTTGAGCATCATGGGTTTAAAGTCGTTAAAGATCAGGTTGTTTACAAAAATGGGGTGGGTCTTAGGAGTTTTAAAATGGAAAAGCATTCTTCTTAATGGAAAGAGATTGCCCTAGGGGTGCTTAGAGTACAATCTTGAGTTACTCATGAATAGATACGTACTCTTTGTCCTGTTTGCTCTTTCCTTATGTGCGGGTACTTATGCCTGGGCAGGGGCTGCCTCTCACTCTGATATGATGGGGGCTCATGCAGGAGCTTCCACCAGTGAGTTCCCAGTGTCCTTACAATCCTATGATGACGCTCATATGGACAGCCTCTGGGAGGTTCTGAAATACCGTGCGCAGGTAGACTGGTTTAATGTAGTGGGGACATTGATGTTCTTTGGGGCGATTATTCATACTTTCATGGCTTCTCAATTCCATAAATTTGCCGAGAAGGTCGATCGCCGCCACCGCCGTAAGCTTGCCGAGCAAGGCCTAACCGAAGAGGGCGGGGTCAGTTTCATTGCCGAGATGCTTTATTTAATGGGGGAGATTGAGGCCGTTTTGGGGATTTGGATTGTTCCTTTGATGCTGATGATTTGTGCGTTCCACGGCTGGGGAGAATTTGTCGGCTATATGGACGGGAAGGTGAATTATAACGAACCGATCTTTGTAGTCGTCATTATGGCGATTGCCTCAACCCGGCCGATTCTTTATGCAACCGAGGTGGCTTTGCGTATGGTTGCTAATTTTATTGGCCAGGGGACGCCTGCATCTTGGTGGTTTTCAATCCTATGCATCGCCCCCATCTTAGGTTCTTTCATTACTGAGCCTGCTGCTATGACAATTGCTGCTATTTTGCTGGCCCAGCGTTTTTATAGCCTCAAGCCTTCAACCACCTTTAAGTACGCAACTTTAGGGCTATTATGCGTGAACATATCTGTAGGGGGTACGCTTACTCACTTTGCTGCGCCTCCTGTACTCATGGTCGCAGGAACTTGGGGCTGGGATGTGGCCTTCATGTTTAGGCACTTCGGCTTGGAAGCTGTGATTGGGATCCTGATTTCCACCAGTATCTACGGCTTGTTTTTCCGTAAGGAGTTTAAGGAGCTTAAAGATAAGGCTCAGGCAATCAAGGAAGACCCCACAGTTTCTAAGAAAAAAGATCATGTGCCCGTTTGGATCATTATCTCGCACTTGCTCTTCTTGGTCTGGACGGTCGTGAATTTGCACCACACCGTTTTGTACGTAGGCGGCTTTTTATTCTTCTTGGCATTTACTCAAGCAACAGCTCACTACCAGTACCAAATTCAACTCAAAGGGCCTTTGCTCGTTGGGTTCTTCTTGGCTGGCTTAGTGACTCATGGAGGTCTCCAGCAATGGTGGATTGAGCCTGTGCTTAGCCGTCTAACCGAAGTGCCCCTCTTTGTGGGAGCAACCGTTCTGACAGCCTTTAATGATAATGCTGCTATTACTTTCTTGGCATCCTTGGTGCCTGCCTTCGATAATAATGTTCTCCTTCAGAAGGCTGTTGTTGCTGGGGCCGTGACCGGTGGTGGTCTTACTGTGATTGCGAATGCGCCTAACTTGGCTGGGCAATCTATTTTGGCAAAGCACTTCCAGCGTGGGGTTTCTCCGCTTTACTTCTTTTTCGGGGCTGTGGTGCCTACATTGGTAGTAGGTTCTTGTTTTATGTTTATTGGCTAGGTATTTAGCCTTGCCATTTGTGGTTAGCCTGCGTAATTTTCCCAACGTTTCTTACTAGCGGGCCCTTAGCTCAGTGGTTAGAGCAGGGGACTCATAATCCCTTGGTCGTAGGTTCAAGTCCTACAGGGCCCACCATATTAAGCCAAAGGCTTAATATGCCCTCTAGCGTAAGGCGACCCCATACTTCTTCATGGTTTTTTGAAGCTTTTTGTTTTCTGTCTCTTTTAGCTTCTTACTTGTGGGTCTTTTTATGAGCGAGCGTAAGGTTTCTGGCGCAATTCCAGACTCTTGTGCTAATTTTGTGACATTGAGTATACTTTTCGCTTTCTTTAATTGCTCAATAGAAATCTCTTTTTTGTTTTTTGGGGCAGGAAGCTCAATTCCTTTGTCTGAAGCAATCTCACAGTAGAAGTTAAAGGCTTCGCTTAAGTTATGTGCGGCTTCTTCTAAAGTTTCCCCGTGTGCGCTGCAAAAAGGAATTTCTCGAATACGAGCGATATAGCACTCGTCTTCTTCGCTCCATTGTATGCTGATTTCGTAATCGTGTAATGTGTTCATTATTTTAGAAGTTTACGGATTTGCTTTATTTGATAGGGCTTGGCTTTGCCATCTTTGTCTTTCTGTAAGTTAATGAGTGAAGCAGCGTTTTCTTTAACAAAGATATGGTGACTGCCTGAAATCCTCTCTATAAACCCTTCTTTTTTAAGAAAAAAACATACTTCATCAAAACGTATATTAGCATCTGAGTTTCCGCTTAAGATTTTTTTGAGGATCCGTAGTTCCTTGCTCATGCAATTATCTCTAAAATAAATGAATAATCATGCAAAATCAATAAAAAAGAATGATTTTGCATGAAAAGGTGAATTTATGTATACTTAATTTAGGCTATTTTGTTGTCTTAGCAAGTTTATACCGCAGCCTTTAGGTGCCTTCTCCAAACAACACTTGCTCTTTCTTAGCCCCTTTCCTAACTTAGCTATCCTATGGCCCCCATTAAGTCCTTTTTATTCTTCTGTGCTTCGTTGTTATGTTTCAGTTCTCTTGGTGCAACAGACTACGCAATGCTCGAAGCAAAAGCGCTTTCCCAGCAGGATTATGTCAAAAAAATTCGAAGCATTATTCATCGTAACCCCGAGTTACGCTGGGAAGAAACCGCAACCATAGCCTTACTCCAAGAAGAGATTGCGCAAATCCAGCCCACAGCAGGGCGTAAGCTTACTGTCTTTGATTACTATACAGGGGGGCTTGTTGTTGATCTAGAAACACCTCAGGCTCAAGAGTGGTTATTTTTTCGTGCAGATCTAGATGCATTACCACTAGAAGAAGACCCTTCTCATGAGGTTCGTTCTGAGGTTCCCGGCAAAATGCACGCGTGCGCACACGATGCCCATACAGCGATGCTATTAGGGGCTTTGCAAATTCTCGCTACAGATCCTGATGTAACCCCGATGCATAATATTCGTTTTGTTTGGCAACGTGCTGAAGAAAACCCAGGCTCTGCGCCCATAGCACAAGCAGGTGGGGCTCGGCTAGTAGAAGAGGGGGTTCTAGAGGGGGTTGACCGTGTCTATGGCCTCCATATTTGGGAGACAGACGCGGGCGTTTTCCTTTCGCGCTCAGGTGGGCTTCTCGGGAATTCCGATAGGATGAAGGTCCTTATCTCTTCGAGTGGCGGGCATGTGTCTGAACCTCACCGAGGGATCAACGCTTTGCGAGTTGCCCAGGATATTCAATTTTCCCTGCGTGACTTTGCTCTAAAAACATTAGGCCCTGTAGAGCCCATAGCCCTAGAGCCAGCCATTCTTCAGTCAGGCAGTGCTAGTAATATCATGCCAGCAAATGCCGAGCTTTGGTACGCTGTACGCACAACGCTTGCTCAAGATGCCCGTGAGCAGTTTCGACAAAACCTAGAGGACGAGATTCAAGAGATCGCCCGCCGTTCAGGTGCAAGCGTACAGATCGATTATATTTATGGGCATCCTGCCTTAATTAATGACGTTAAGAATTTCGAACACATCTTTCATTTACTCCAAGCCGCGGGGCAGCCCGCAGTCCAAATAGATCCTGTTTTAGCTGGGGAAGATTTTGCCTATTATTTACAAAAAAGACCCGGGTCTTTTTGGATTCTCGGTGGCTTTCAAGAGGGCAGTGGCGTTGCTCACTCTCCCAGATTTAACCCAGACCCCAACATCTTTTGGAAAGGGGTTTACTATTGGCTCTTATTATCTTCTGAAGGATGAGTGTTCTAAATTGCAGTGTGTGTGAAGGGGATAGCCTTGAAACCTTTCACGAGTTTTCTTCTCTGAAACGTGTCACCTCGGACGCGAAGCCTTTTCCCGAGGGGGGCAAGCTTATGCGTTGTGCCGCCTGTGGTGCGCTACAAAAGCCTAATGATGCCCTTTGGACGCGCGAGACAGCAGCGATCTACCAACAATACGCTATTTATAACCAGGGTGGGCGCGGGGAGCCTAAGGTCTTCGAGCAAGGCCCTGGGGCATCGCGTTCTGACTATGTCTTGAATCATCTATGTCAGGAGGTTTCTTTACCTGAATCCTTGTCAGTTCTTGATATAGGCACAGGTACAGGCGTCTTTCTAGAGGCTTGCGCACAACGTTTCCCTGAAGGCCAGTTTTACGGGTACGACCTAGATGACAAGTTCCAGGCCCAACTCAATGAAATCCCTAATTTTAAGAAGCTTTTCACCGGTGACCTGAGCACGATTGAAGGCACCTTTGATCTTATCACTCTTTCTCATTGTCTCGAGCATGTACCTGTTCCAGGGGCTATGCTTAAGCAGATCCGCTCCTTACTAAAACCATCAGGCTTGTTGCTTATTCAGGTCCCTGATGCAGCGCGCAATCCTTTCGATCTTTTAGTAGCAGACCACAGGACGCATTTCGAACAGGCCACCCTAAGGCACTTGCTCGTTTCCCGCGGGTTCTCTTGCGTGAATAATATATGCAACTGGAAAGCAACTGAGCTTTCTATGATCGCAACCCCTGTTCCCCAGGAAGAAGCCGTCTTGGGTTTAAGTAATAAGCGCTTTGAAGACTGGGCGAAAGTCGTTACTGAGCTCAAAGCCTGGGAGGCTCTAGCCCTTTCTGTTGAAGGCCCAGTCGCAGTCTGGGGGACTGGAATGGGTGCGGCCTGGTTGTTCGGCTACATCAAAGGGCAGATAAGTTTTTTTGTAGATGAAGACACCGCAAGGGTAGGCTCTTTATTCTTAGGTAAGCCGGTCAAACACCCTAGTGAGTTAAGCCCAGCGATTCCTATCCTAGCCCCATTACCCCCTCAGGTACTAAAAGCAGTCCAAGAACGCTGGCGTGCACTCAATATTAATATGCCTGTCACTTACCCTTGCACCACAGGCGGCTAATTATAATCAGCACCCCCGCCAGTGCCACGATAGCTAGCACTCCATAGAGAGGTCGCCCTTGGCTTTCTTTCATGATTGTGGGCGCTGCAAACCCAACAATCGCTGAGATTACTATAATCGGGATGAAGCGGCTTTTCCTGTCGTCACTCATCATTTACTGAGTCACTTGCTTGCGGAAGCGTTTTATAACGTATTTAAAGACCAAAGGAAGTACCCCAAGGATCGCTAGCGACAAAACAACATCCATCGATAAAACATCGCGCATGGCCTCTACCTCAGAAATTTGTGTACCCGCATTCACATAAGCAATCGTACCGGGTAGCATCCCAAGCTGGCTTACCCAAAAGAAAGTAAACGCTCTCAGGGGAGTAAGGCCCATTATAATGTTGATTAAGAAAAACGGAAAAGCTGGAACTAGTCTGAGTGCAAAGAGGTAAAATGCACCTTCTCGCTCTACGCCATCATTAATGAGTTTTAGCTTTTTAGAGAAGCGCTTCTGGACGGCATCACGCATAATAAATCGCGCAACTAAGAACGCACAGGTGGCCCCAGTCGTACTCGCAAAAGAAACAATGATAGTGCCCCAAAAGACCCCAAAGAGCATCCCGCCGGCCAAGGTTAATACAAGCGCCCCCGGCATCGATAGGGCCGAGGAGACAATATAAATCCCCATAAAAAGAGCACACACCAGCAGCCAATTGGACTCTGTATAGGCCATTAGTATGGCTTGCTTAGATTTTATATATTCCAAGCTCAGGTACTCCGTTAAGCTATAGTGCTTAAGGACCATAGCGATCGCCAGCAGTATGACTCCCACAACAATCAGTGTCGGGGCTTTGTTTTTTTTAGGAGCTACCGGTATCGGTTTACTCATTGAGAGACCAGTCATAATCTAGGTATTCTATGTCCGTGTGTTTGGTGTCATCGATATCGAAGTAGGGTGCTACAAAACTCATTACAGAGTCTGAGTGGTCTTCGATATTGTCATCATGCCATTTAAAGATCTTTGAAAGGTGTAAGATATCACGCTGTTCATCATAATAGTTCTTTTCAGGGTCATTGATGAAGTTGTAGGTTACTTTATTGAGCTGTACTTCTAGGCGCTTTGCCGTGTACGCTTCAGGGAGTAGCGGCGGGCCATCTTTGGATGCATTAGATAGGGCAAAAGTCGTGCGTGGATCATCAAACTCATCGTTGATCATGTCTTCTTCAATATCATCCAAGGAGTGTTCTTCGCCAAAGAGGGTAAAAAGCTTTCTATCCCAGGGGTCAAAAAACAAAAAGTTTAAATCTCGGATGGATTCTAACGGATAGTTTTCGATCACGAGTTTTACGATAAAAGCGTTGTAGGTATTGATAAGGAAGGCCAGTTGCCTATCTACAGAAGCTCTCTCAAAGGCGTCTTCTTTAACGTTCTCAATTGCGTGGATGTAGCTATAAAACAAGGCTCGGTCCCCTGGGTTATTCTTGAGTCCTTCATAGTCCACAAAGCTTTGGTGTCCGCGCCAGGTCACATATTTATCCAAGAGTGTGTTCCAGGGTGCATCATTAACAAGGCCTTTTGCACCAAAGCACGGGCTCGTGAGCATCAAGGATATGAGTAACAGTAGGGTATGTTTCATGGCTTATTCAAAAGTGTCGTGGGTTCCTTTTAGGATTTGGTGAAAGCGTTGAGAGTAGCCCAAAAGTATGAACAGCTCCATAATGGAGGAGGGGAGGATCAGCACCACAACCCCAAGCGCACAAAAAGGAGCAAGCGGCTCAAAAGCTTGGAGCAGTAGGCAGGCTATGATGAGGTATTTAGCCGTTGTAGCAACTTTGGGGAGTGTCTTCGGGGCCACCTTAAAAGGGATTTTCTTCCATCCCATCAGCACAGGGATGGCCATCAATTGCGCAATATCCCGCGTTGCCGAAAGGACGAAGTAGCTCGCGCTTAAGCTCCCCTGGTAAGCAAAGAACCCCATCAGTGCTAAGGCGATGATTTTATCCGCAATGGGATCTAGTAGCGCTCCTAAAGATGAGCTTGCCCCCAGCCTTCGGGCCAGGGTTCCATCCAAGTAATCCGTAAAGAAAGCAAAGCCTGCAACAATCAGCGCAGAAACAGGCGCCGTAGGAAGTAAAAACAGCACAACAGGAATCAGCAGCAAGCGGCTGATGGTTAGGGCATTGGGGATTTTTGCAACTAAGGAGTGCATGAAGCTGAGTAGGTAAAATCCTAGGGGAAGAGTACGCCGATTGCAAAAGATTTCTTTGATCTTTTGTTATCGGGTTTGGGGGTTGATTTTCCTACTAAAATCTCCATATTCAACAAAATCTATGAAAACTATGACGCCTCTAGAAGAACTTCGGCACTCGAGCGCGCACGTGCTAGCTACAGCTGTTATGCGGCTGTTTCCGAATGCACGGCTGGATATTGGTCCCCCTACCGATACCGGTTTTTATTACGATTTTGACCTAGACCATAAGTTCACCGCCGAGGATCTCGAAAAGATCGAGGCCGAGATGAAAAAGGTGATCAAGGAGAACCAACGCTTCGATATGCGTGAGGTAACCCGGGAGGAAGCCTTAGCTCACTTTACCGAGAATAACCAGACCTACAAGATCGAGCGTCTGGCAGACATCCCCGAGGGGGACCCCATCACTTTCTACCAAAACGGAGAGTTTGTAGACCTATGCGCAGGAACTCACGTGCGCTACACAAAGCAAATCAAGGCAGTAAAGCTCTTGAGTGTAGCCGGTGCCTACTACCGCGGGGACGAGAAGAACAAACAACTCCAGCGTATTTACGGAACAGCATTCCCGACTAAGCAAGAGCTTGAGGATTATCTCGTACGCCTCGAAGAGGCTAAGCTGCGTGATCACCGTAAGGTCGGTAAGGACCTTAACCTCTTCCATATTGATGAGGCTGTAGGGCAGGGGGTTGTGCTTTGGAAGCCAGCTGGTGCCGTCGTGCGTCAAGAGCTTCAGAACTTCATCAGTGAAGAGCTTACCCGCCAGGACTACAAGCAAGTCTTTACACCCCACATCGGTAAGCTCGGTCTTTACAAGACCTCTGGGCACTTCCCGTACTACCAAGACTCTCAGTTCCCCCCCGTCATCAGCCGGGAATACCTAGACCAGGCTGCGCATGAAGGGTGCAGCTGTGCAGAGCTTGCAAGCCGCCTCGAAGAAGGCGATATCGAGGGCTACCTCCTCAAGCCGATGAACTGCCCCATGCACATCAAGATTTTTGATAGCCAGCAGCATTCCTATCGTGACTTACCAGTACGTCTTGCTGAATTCGGTACGGTTTACCGCTGGGAGCAATCTGGGGAGCTTAACGGCATGACACGTGTCCGTGGGTTTACTCAAGACGATGCACACATCTTCTGTACTGAGGAACAAGTCCCGCAAGAAATTAACGGCTGCCTAGAGCTCGTGAAAATCGTTCTAGGCACTTTGGGGATTGCCGACTACCGCGTACGCATCGGCCTGCGCGATCCAGATTCCGACAAATACGCCGGGGATCCTGTAACCTGGGATAAGGCCGAGGCTGCCCTGCGCGAAGCCGCGAAGAACTTAGGTGTACCTTTCACTGAAGAAGAGGGCGAAGCTGCTTTCTACGGTCCTAAGATCGACTTTGTTGTTAAAGACGTCATCGGCCGTGAATGGCAACTCGGGACAGTCCAGGTAGACTACGTATTGCCTGAGCGTTTCGATATTAATTACATCGGCTCGGACAATCAACCTCACCACCCAGTGATGATTCACCGTGCACCATTCGGTTCTATGGAGCGTTTCTGCGGGGTACTCATCGAGCATTTCGCAGGGAACTTCCCGACTTGGCTCGCCCCCGAGCAAATCCGTGTGCTTACGTTGAATGATGACATGATCCCTTATGCTGAAGAAGTGCGCGCTCAATGTAAGGCCGCAGGCTTGCGTGTAGGGATTGATAAAGCTTCTGAAAAACTCGGGGCCAAAATCCGTAAGGCCGAGCTCGAGAAAACCCCTTACATGCTCGTCGTTGGGGAGAAAGAACGCGAAGCAGGCTGCGTAGCCGTACGCTCACGTATTAATAAATCTGCAGAAGGCACTAAGCCGCTTGCAGAATTTATCGAGCATGCAATAGCAGAAGTTAAAGAACGTCGCTTAGCACAAAGTTAATTGTTTTTTTAATACAGTTTGACTTGAGAGAAACAGGTTCCTAATGTCCCCCCTTACCTATGGACCTTAATACTCTCTCTCAAGTTTCTTACAATAACTCCGAAGATCAATTCTCTCAAGTTTCTGTTTCCGAAGATCAACTCTCTCTAGAGTCAGTCAGCCCACCACGTAGGCGTCGTCATCATCAGCCTCCAGCACTGGTTAATGTTAACCCGCCTCCTCAAGGTAATGATTTAGAAAATCTCACTCGAGCGTACCTTGTGTCTGCGCAAGACAGGGACGAAAAGAAGAGACTCCTTCAAGATCACCTCAGGGTGGCTAAAGAAAAAGTCCGCCAAACCGAAGAGGTGGTTAACACGACCCTAGAAGGGCGTGTAACAACAAATGAAGCAGGGGATGTACTCATTAATATGGAAGGCATCGTTAATGTTGCTGACGGCGTCTTAGGTTTTGATGGTAAGCAGGCAGAAAAAGCCCAAGCATGGACGACCATAGGGATATCTTTCTTGCGTCACTTTATCTCTCTCACAGGTGCATATCGACGCGTTGTGCAATCATATAGAATGAGTGACATATTAAGGTTTTATGCAAATACGCCACAAGCCTCATTGAAGCAGCCCCCCAACCAGCATAAAAAGATGAGCCCGCTTACGCATAATGCTGCTAATATTATAGGCAGTATGGAGCATGCCATTGAAGATCGAACGGAACGGCTCAAGGCGATTGCTTTGTGTATTGCGGATGCACAAAAGCCATCTCTACGGGTCACGCAAGCGCTTCAAGAAACTTTAGCCAAGGCAGCAACAGTGGTAGGAGGGGCCTTTCCTCTCTTGTTTGTCCAATATCCAGAGCTTCTCGAAGTCTATCCTTATGTCGAAGGGGGCCTCGGGGCTAGTTATGGGGTGACTGCCATCGGCAATATCTTTTATAAGAACTGGCTTAGCAGCACTGGCTCTACTGTTCAAAGGCTCCAGCAAACTGTAGATGCTTCTTTGCGTGGGCAGGACTTAGTCGCTCTGCAAGATGCTCTAGGCGGTGTTATAGCAGGTTTGGAAACGATCCAGGCTGCTAGGGCTGATGCGGGCGCGGGTGAAGAAGAACTTTCTGAGATTACCTCCACTCTAGAGACAGTACGGGCTGCTCATGCTCCACTTAATGCAGATACGCTGGCTTCGAAAGAGTTACCTACCGCACTGAAAGGCGCTACTCGGGCCTTAAAGCTAGGTTTGGCTCTTTTAGAGACTCGAGAGGTTGCAACGGTTAATAGGCCTGCTGCCGGAGCAGTTAATGTTGCAGACCTGAAAAATAACCGAGACGCAATCTTAGGCCTTACCAAGAAAACGGTAGAGCCTTTACTCTTACGCAAAAGCCTTTCTCATTCCTTGCTGTCTTTACAGGCTCACATCCGTACAGAGCGTTGTAAGCATGCTAATTGTGCTGTTGCGGGTGTAGAGCCAAAGCACCCACGCTACCAGCACTTTGTGATGGCTTTAGGCATCACCGAGCAAACGATCGAGAAGATCGCTGCACTCCGCCAAGATACTAAAGAAGAGATTGATAAGACACTTGAGGTCATGAAGGCTCTCTTCGTGGGTGAGGTTAAGCGCGTATAATAGATCTTCCACCCTATTCTTCTTTAATCCTAGTTTTACCCCTTAGGGTAAGCTATATAAGTCCTAAGACACACCCATGGACCGTTTATCTCTTTCTCGCTCTAACGACGCTGTCGTTCTTGATATGCACGATGGGGACCGTAAAGGTACCTCTGATCTCGATTCACCTCAGGGTCTTACTTACGATGGCCGCACTGTCACTAGCAAAGATGATGATGTCGTCATCGATATAGACGATCTTTCACAACAAGGTGACAACTCTCGCAGTCCTCTATTAAATAGAGGGGAAACTCCTAAGCAAAAAGACTCTAGGGTAGTGGGATATTGGCGTTTAGCACGAAATTTAATAAAAATCAGGCAGGAGCACGATGAGACAGCAGCAGTGATAGATGAGATGGGCGGGGTGCGTGTAGACCTTAAGAATCGCTATGATATCCTGGCGCGGGAGGTAAAGCAGAAGAAGCTGCTTATGAAATCTATTGAACGAGCTCTTGCTAATGAAGGCGATGGCGTCTCTGAAAGCGAAGAGGGATCGCGTCGTTTTGGCCGCAGGGCAACTTACGACATTTTGCGGGTCGTCTCAGATGACATGGCGCGTGGTTCTTTTATAGCCCTCTTTGACGAAGGCAAGCCCCTTGATGAAGCCGCATTGCAGGAGAAGGTAGATGGTATTAATAATACCGGTACCACACTCGAGCGGGCAGGGCGCTTTACCACTGCAACTATTGAGTACTTTGCCGTTTTCGGTAATGCCATTAAATATTTTTGGGGCGTGTGGCGTACCTGGAAAGTATATCGCCGCGCTATGTATATTGCGCAGCACGACGGTACGGACCCTAAAAGCCTTCCGCCTCTGACTAAGCATCTCGATGCTTCTTCTTATAGGGATCCAAGCCCTGAGACCGTCAAGCGTGTGTTGCTTGCCCGCAATAAAGAAGTCATTGAAGCGGATGGCACTACTAGCTTAACCGAAGAAGCCCAACGCCTGCGCCTTTATGCCGAGACCATTGGTGCGCAACAGCAGCGTTACTACAAGCTCTTTAATTTTGTAGGAAGTATCGCAAGCTTGGCTATGTTTGCAGGTATTTTGATTAATATGTGGACTGCGGATCCCTTCTTTTATCTTTTTGTGACCGCAATGGGGTGTGTTTCTGCAATTATTTATTTTGCGCTGAACGGGGTCCAGGCCATACAACGCAGGGCCTTTAAGCAAAAAGCCATGCGCTCTATCATTGATTTACGTGCAGCCAAGGATACTGCTCGTGATCAACGTGATTGTGATGAAGACTGCCAGAAAAAACGCCTTGCTGCGGTCGAGCACTGCCAGTTGAAAGCACTTAAGCTGAACCCTCTCCTTGTATTAGCCTCCCTCTGGATTGAGCTTAAGAAAGAGCAATTTATAGAAATGCCCGGTAGCGATATTCGTGAGGCAGACCTCCCTTATTTAACTGCTCCTGAGCTTCAGCAGCTTCCCTTTAGTATCACCTCTCGCAAGAAAACCATTTACTCCTTCTTGCGCACATTCGGTATCGAGCACTACACGATAGAATCCATCGGCCAGGAAGAAAACATGATCGACGGCATCCACCGCCTCGAAGAGCTCTTGATCATAAAACCTTCTCAGACTCCTATAGAAGACTTCTGGAGGTAGATCGCCTTTAGCTTCCCTCATCGGCCGGCTTTGCCGGACGATGCTGGGTTAAGCTAAAGAGCGCCCTGCGTAGCCTTGGCGAAGCAGGGTTATTTAGGGTTTTGAAATAGTTGAGTTTTATTAAATGGACGCTAGGATCCTTTTTTCTTTTTTTTAGATTATGAAATTATATTACCATATTTCCTTGTCATTCTTAAAAGATTGTCTTCCTACCGTATCTTCCTTTAACTACGCCTAACTATGAGAGCCTACCACGATTTATTGCGACTTGTCTTAGAACACGGTGAATCCCGCACTGACCGCACAGGCGTCGGTACCCTTGGTGTCTTTGGCGCTCAGGCCCGTTTCAGCCTCCGTCACGGCTTTCCTTTACTCACCACCAAGAAGGTCCACCTGCGCTCCATTATCCATGAGCTCCTTTGGTTTTTGGATGGGGATACTAATATCAAGTATCTCAATGACAACGGGGTCAAAATTTGGGACGAATGGGCTGATGAAAATGGTGACCTCGGCCCTGTCTACGGTGAACAATGGGTTCGTTGGAAATCTCCAGAAGGCGGCACGATCAACCAAATCGATCGCCTTATCGAAGGCTTAAAGACTAAGCCTTACAGTCGCCGGCACATCGTGTGCGCTTGGACCCCCGCCTATGTCGAGCAAATGGCGCTGCCTCCTTGTCATACCTTGTTCCAATTTCATGTCTCTCCTGATGGCGAGCTAAGCTGCCAGCTTTATCAACGCAGTGCGGACTTATTCTTAGGGGTTCCCTTTAATATCGCTTCTTACTCTTTGCTTACGCTCATGGTCGCCCAAGTATGTGGCCTAAAGCCTAAAGAGTTTATCCATACCTTTGGGGACTTGCATATTTATAAGAACCACCTAGATCAAGTACACACCCAGCTCTCTAGAGAGATCCGCCCTCTGCCAAAAATGAAGCTCAACCCTGAGGTGAAAAACATTAAAGACTTCACCTACGCAGACTTCGAGCTACTCGATTACGATCCTCACCCAACAATCAAGGCCCCGATTGCTGTCTAAGTCGTGAAACCTTTTAAGGCCATAGCCGCCATGTCACTGAATGGTGTCATTGGTAACAACGGTGCGATTCCTTGGCACTTGCCGGAGGATTTTAAGTGGATTAAGCAATGCACCACGGGCCATGTACTCGTGATGGGGCGCAAAACTTACGATTCAATCGGCCGTCCTTTGCCTAATCGTGAAACGTTCGTGCTTACCCGCCAAGAGCTCGAGATCCCCGGGGTCACAATCATCCACGATTTGCAATCCCTCAAAAATTACCCGACCGAAAAAGACATTTGGATCTTCGGTGGCTCCGAGATTTACCGCATGGCTCTGCCTTATTGTGCGGAGCTTTACCTAACGATCGTCCAGCAAGAGCATGAGGGGGATGCCCGCTTTCCAGAGTTCGAGCCTCCCTTTGTCCCTCAAGAGACTATCCGTGACGAGGCTGATTTTAAGATCGTGCGCTATGTCAATCCTCAGCCCAAAGTTTTGTGAGTACTATCAGTATACCCCCATCTTTTGAAGAGTGGGTGAATAATTTTTTGGCGTTCATCGAGCTCGAAAAAGGTCTCGCCAAAAATACAGCACAAAGCTACGAGAATGACTTAGCCCAATGTGCAACGTTCTTAAAAGAACAGGGCATTAAAAATTGGAAGAGCGTCCAGGCCGAGCATATCACTTTATGGATTAGTGAGCTCAGCATGCAAAACTACGCTGTATCCAGTATTTTGCGCAAGCTCTCTGCGGTACGTATGCTCGCTGCCCACCTCGTGCGTGAACATTTGCGCGAGGACGACTTCACAAGCCTGCTCGATGGCCCCAAGCGTATCCGCCGCTTACCGAACACCATTAGTCAGGAGGATGTTAACAAGCTCCTAGAAGCACCTTCTTCTGGGACACCCCACGGCTTGCGTGACCGCGCGATTCTCGAATTACTCTACAGTAGTGGCTTACGAGTAACGGAACTGTGCACCCTCCCCATGACAGCAGTGGACCTTGACCACGGTTTTTTACGCGTAATAGGGAAGGGCAATAAGGAACGAGCCGTACCTATCGGTAAGAAAGCGATCCAGGCAATCAACAATTACTTAAGCACCGCTCGGCCCAGTTTAGTGAAAGCAAAAACCGGAGGGGAGCTTTTTATCAGCCAGCGCGGCACCCCCATTTCACGGAAAACGGTTTGGTTTATTATTAAAACCTATGCCCAAGAGGTCGGGATTACCCAGCCGGTTAAGCCCCACGCACTCAGGCATTCTTTCGCAACGCATCTACTCGCTAATGGGGCTGATTTACGCGCCATCCAGGAAATGCTCGGGCATGCCGATATTTCAACGACCGAGATTTACACCGCCGTAGAGGAAAAGCGCCTTATTGAAGAACACGCCGATTGCCACCCGCGCAGCCAGCAGGTCTAAGAAAGTCTATGACTATGAGGCTCTTGCATATTTTATTGCTCCAAAAGCCCTTTTCTTCTAGGGTTAGCTCGTTTTAATCATGCCTACTCACGCAGCTAAACCATTTGATTCTGAAGCTCTCCGTAGTGACTTTCCGATCCTCAAGACAAAGACTAAGGGTGGGCCTTTGGCCTACTTTGATAGCGCCGCTACCGCTCAAAAGCCAAGTAGCGTGATCGAGGCGATCCACCGTTTTTACTCGCAAGAAAACGCCAGTATCCACCGGGGGATTTATGACTTAGCCTCAGAGGCAACCTTAGCCTACGAAAAAGCCCGCGAGACTCTAGCCCAATTTATTAACGCGCAGGCGAGTCATGAACTAACCTTCGTTCGTGGCACGACTGAAGGGATTAACCTAATCGCTCAAACATGGGGCCGCCAAAATTTAAAGGCAGGGGATACGCTCTTGCTCACCCGCATGGAGCATCATGCCAACATCGTCCCCTGGCAGCTCCTTGCCGAAGAGAAGGGCTTTAATATCGAAGTAGTCCCAGTGAATCCTGCGGGCGAGCTCGAGATGGACGCTTTTGAAACACTCCTTAAAGAGCACCCTGTTAAACTCGTAGCGCTTACCCACGTATCGAATGCTCTAGGTACTATTAATCCCGTTAAGGATATTGTAAAAAAAGCGCATGCAGCGGGCGCGCTTGTCTTACTTGATGGGGCCCAGGCTATTCCGCACTTCCGTGTTGATGTTCAAGACCTAGATTGCGACTTTTACGCCTTCTCGGGCCATAAGCTATTTGGTCCAACGGGTATCGGGTGCATTTGGGCCCGGGAAGAAATCTGGAAGCCGCTGCCACCTTACCAGGGCGGGGGTGCCATGATTCAGCGCGTTTCCTTCGAGGGGACGACGTACCAAGACGCTCCTGTACGCTATGAAGCGGGGACCCCCCACATCGCAGGGGCTCTAGGGATGACTGCGGTCGTTGATTATTTAACGCAGTGGGATGCTAGCTCTTTGGAGGCCCACGAGCACAAGCTTCTGGAATATGCCACAGCAAAGCTCCAAGAAGTCCCTACGCTCAAAATCATCGGGACAGCTAAGGAAAAAGTCAGCGTGATTTCTTTCGTGATGGATGCGGCCCACCCGCATGACCTCGCGACCATTTTAAATGAAGAAGGGGTGGCCATTCGCGCAGGGCATCATTGTTGTATGCCCTTGATGCGGCACTTTGGCGTCGCGGGGACTGCGCGCGCTTCCTTTGCTTTCTACAATACAGAGGCTGAGGTAGATCGTTTGGTCACTGGTCTGCACAAGGCTAAGGATTTATTTAATGTCTGAGTTATCTGAAATTTACCAAGAGATTATCCTCGATCATAATAAGCGCCCCCGTAATTTTGGGGAGTTGCCCGAGTCCACCTGCAGTGCTGATGGGCACAACCCCTTATGTGGGGATGAGCTTACGATCTACGTCATTGTAGATGGGGATACAGTCTGCGATATCCGTTTTGAAGGGCAGGGCTGTGCTATCTCAAAAGCCTCCGCCTCACTCATGACACTAAAAGTCAAAGGCAAGCCTCTGGCTGAGGTTAAAGAAGCGATCCTTGAGGTTTGCGATATGCTGACCGCTCAAGAAGAACCGGCTGATCTAGATGCCTTAGGAGACCTAGCTGCGCTGTCCGGTGTGCGCCAATTCCCGATGCGTATCAAATGCGCAACACTTGCCTGGCATACTCTAAAAGCAGCCCTAGAGGGTAACACCAAGACAACTACCGAGTGATTATTCTTTAGCTCGAATGTCTTGCGCAATATCTGCAACCACTAGAGGTGGGCTATAGCTGAAGCTATAATCCTCACGAATTTCATACCCTGAGGCATGCTCTTGAGCTAATGTCCCGAGCATACTTTCTATACTGCTTGATACTTCGTAAGGCTCTTTAATGATGATGGTTGTAGCCACGGTAAGTACGCCTGCTGCTGCATCATCAGGAGCTCCAGCTGGGAGATCTAGCGTATGCACTTTATCGTCTTCCTTTAAGCCATGCGCGAATGCTTCAATTGCATATTCAGCCTGGAGCGTAATCACTACATTACGCTTCCCGCCAGAGCCTTCATGATTATTGACCTTGATGGTATAAATCGGGTTTTCAGCATCCTCGGTATTGAGCTTTAGGTATTGGCCGTTGTATTGAACCCAGTGGCCTTCTTCATCGCCTTTTTTATCCTCAGCTAGGTGTTGCAACTGCCCATCAGTCATTTCTTTTAGCGTGTTTTTGTTTAAAAAGTGGCTTGCCCGCTCAAGTGTTTCTTTACTTCCATTACTAAGGGTTTGGAGTGCCTTGAGTGTGCCTTCAATATTACTGCCATCCTGCCCTTTATGGTTTGCTGCCCAGTCATGCCGAAAAAGCGGTACATAATCCCACACGCTTCCTGGAGCCTCACCCATTTCAAAGAGCTCTGCAAGGGCGCCACTTTCAAGATCTTGTGCAAAGGATTCATTTAGGGTGTATCCTTGCAGTGTAGTGGTTAGTGCTTCTCCCTTAGCCTTTTCTTCTAGGGCTGTGATTGCAGCCTCAGTATAAATAGACTTACTCGCTTCTCCTTTAGCTTCATCAACAGAGCTGATGGCTTGGTTATCTGCGGTTAATACAGCTTGTGTACCTGTATCGCTTTCTTTATTTATAAATTGTACGCGCCCTCGTTCTCCTAAAGGCATTAGGTTTTCAGGCCGCACCCGGTCTGTATACTCTAGGAGTTCCTCTGCTTTTTCATGGGTGATTTTGCCATCTTGCTGTAGTGTGCGAATACTGTTTTCAGCCTTATCGAGTCGATCATTTTGGGCTTTATTGCTTTCTTTATTGTGGGCATCTATAAGCTTTTTAGCCTTTTTGCTGTACGCGCTTGTTGCTTTGTCTGACTCTTTTTTACGTTGGACATCTAGTCGGATAATATCGAGCTCTGTCTTTAGGATCTCCTTCTTTATATTCTTTAGCTCTTTTTGGCTTCCTGTTTTTTCGATATTTGCCTTTTCTGCTTCTTGGGCTTCAAGCTTTCCGTTTAATGCGTTTCTTTTTTCGGTATAACGGGCTTCATTTTTTTGGTCCTTCTCTAAAATAGACTTATCTTTTTTACTGTCTTCTAGGACTTTGAGCGATTGCAGCTTCTCGCCCTGGGCCTTAGCACCTTCATAAATAATATCATTCACGGAGGTATTTTCAGTTACTGCTAAAGATTTTGAAAGCTCACTGCTTTTCATTCTCTGTACAGAATCCTCAGGGTTAAATTCATCCTCCTCGACGGCTTCTGTTTCTTGGGCGAGTGCTTTGCCTATGCCATAAGGATCTTGGGGGTCATAGCCAGCAGCACGTATGGCTGGAGATAGGACATATTCAAGTGCCCCTCTAACTTTTTCTGAAACATTCGAAGCGAAATTATAGGTGTTAGAAGCTACTTCTGCGGCCTGTAAGGCTTTGTCCATTTTGTCACTCTGGAAGTGAGGGTTATCTACGATAGTCAGTTTGACTAGTTTTTTAACCAGAGGGTATAGCGGTTTGGCTAATGCACGGACTGTAAGGCTCCGTGTGGCCAAATTCTTTTTGACGGATTGATCAATACTGTCCCACCCGTTTTTGCGGATGAAGGAGCTAATAGCTACTCCATAAAACCACCCCATGTTGGACTTTCCTTCTTCGGACTTCCCCATACCCTTAATAAGGGCCTTGATTCCAAAGCGTGCTAAAGTGGTTTCGCTTTTAGCCATTTTCTCGGATACAAAGGGCTCTATCTTCCCTAAGAATTTATTAGCTAACTTTGTTCTCCTGACAAACTGCTTTCCTTCTTTGGCTTCTTGCTTAGCGACTTGAATATCTCGCTTGATTCCTTGAAGATTTTCAATCCCTTTCTGAATGGCTTCAGTATCTGTCAAGTGAAGCCCACCCGAGCTATCGGGTAGGGATCGGCTCTCATTGGCCCGGCTATCGCCTCCTGTAGGTCTTATCCCTGGCATAATCTATTTTCCTCTTTATTCTGTGCTAAGCTCTTTTTCCTTAGGTAAGGAAAAGTCCACCTTATCAATCCGTGTCTTCCAGGCCTCATAGACGTTTAAAAAATCTTCTAATCCCTGGCGGAAGTCTTCATAGTCTGTTTTAGCGACCTTAAAGTTTTGGAAGAGGATTACCTGTCCGAGCTCTTTGCTGGCCCCAAAGTAGGCCCCATTCGTTCCATATCCAAAGAGGTGTGCCTCCAGTAGGATATCATAAAAGCGCAAACGGCCTTCTTCGGGGATCTCACACAATTCTGCATAGAGGTGCAGTGTTTCCCCGTCATCTGCGGTTTCAAGGTTGAGCTCATATTTTTGGTCAAACACTAGGGTGCAGCTATTATTTTCCCCCAGGGAAATTTCCTGCCCCATCTCTTTGCCCAGTTTTTCTAAAAGTGCATCAATTGTCATACAGCCTCCTTTTGTTTGAGATCTAACTAACTGCCTATAAGTAATGGACTTAGCTTTTATTATAAGAAAATAGTAAACTAATATCAATAATAAAAACTAAGTCCTTGTGGGAGAGGGGGTTAGGGAGGCATGAAACAAAAACTCCCCAGGATTTCTCCTGAGGAGTCTTGTCGCCATTTCCGAGCGGTCGTGTAAGGTCTGTTTTACAACTCTACCCCTTATTATTGAAGGAGTCGTAGGGCTGTTTGAGGGACAGCATTAGCTTGCGACAACATAGCTGTACCGGATTGGGTCAGTATTGACCAGCGAGCAAACTGAGTGGATTCTTCAGCTACGTCCGTATCCAAGATACGGCTGTTAGCAGCTTCCAGATTAGTTTTGTTTACAGAAAGTAATTCCTTACTGAACAAGAGCTGACTCGTTTCTGCACCATTAGAAGCACGTAGGGTAGCGATTGATTGGATAGCATTCACTACATTAGTGATGGTGATATCTCCTAGCGTATTTGATGTATTAGCGATATCAGTAGCCCCATCAGTAACAGCGCCAGATAAGTCACTTTGACTAATAGCTACTATGCCGCCACCTGTTTCAGTAGTGACAACATTTACAGAGCTTCCTGATGCTATAAACAGATCTACTCCATTAAACTTCTCAGCCTTTAGCAGGGTGAGTTGTGCTTGGAGTGCTTTGAATTCTGTTTGGTAGTTAGCGCGGTCGCTAGCACTTTTAGTAGGGTCTTCATTTAAGATTTTAAGCTCCGAAATACGGTCAAGAACCTTAGTTGCTGTGCTTAACGAACCGTCTTGTGTTTGCAGGAACGAGATAGCGTCAGTAACGTTTGAGTCTACAGCACCCGTACGACGGATGGCAGAACCCATTTTCATAGATACAGCAAGACCCCCTGCATCATCTGCTGGAGAGGTAATCTTGGTACCGCTAGAGAGTCGGTTAAGACTCTTTTGTAGCATAGAATTGCTACGTTGTAAGTTAGTGGATGCTATAGAAGCAGCCGTATTAGTGTTGATAACTAGTGACATGTTATATCCTCCTTGATATATTCACCGGGTTGCCCCAGAGGCCAAATTTCAATGGGCTTGGCAGGCCTGCAAGACGTCCGTGTCTCGCTTAGGGGTATATCGAATGGAGGCGGGGGAACTTTAGTAGATAATGTATTATTATCTTAAGTCTTTGGCTATAAGGGGGATATGGGTCGCTTACCCCTTAAGCGATTCGATCAGCTCCGCAGTCCCATCTTCGGTATTCACTAGTGGGGCATACCCGAGATCTTTTTTGGCTGCGTCTAGGTTAAAGTAATGATCGGTTGCTAGGATCGTCATCACAAAACGCGTCATTGTAGGGTCTGTAATGCCTAAGAGCTTGTACACCTTTTCTAAAACAGCGCTAATGGGGTAGGCTAATTGCAGCGGTATTTTACGGGCCACTGGTTTTACATTTATCCCTGTAAGGATTTGGTTGAGCCACTTCCACAGTTGTACGGGCTTTTCTTGCCCGATAAAGTAGGCCTTCCCTCCGGTCTTGCCTTGTTGTAAGGCCTCGAAGGCTAATAGGTGTGCGTGCACCGCATTGTCCACATGGGTAATGTCGATCCAGTTTTCTCCGTTACCTATAATTTTTAGCTTTCGCTTGCGTGCTTGCTCGATGACTCGGGGGATCATATGCGGCTCCCCTGGGCCCCATATTAAATGAGGACGAAGCGCAACCGTGTGGAGTCTGCCAGAGCAATGTGCCTGAAGGACCTCTTGCTCAGCAATCGTTTTTGTTTTGGCATAATGGCAAAGCCATTTTTTTGCATAGGGTGCTGTTTCATCTAAGCCCCGCGTATGCCCTGGGCGGAACGCAACACTTGGGGTGCTTGTATAGATCAGGTAGTGAATGTTCTGCTCGATACAGGCTTTCAGTACATTACGCGTACCGAGTACATTCGGGCGGTAATAGCTTTCGTAACTTCCTATAGAGTCCGCCTTGGCTGCTGTATGGAAGATAGCCTCTGCACCTTCTGCAGCGCGCAATACAGCTTCATAGTCAGCAATGTCCCCTCGGTGTACGGTGACGCCTTCTTGTTCGAGTTGAGGCTGGGCCTTACGCCCTAAGATGGATACAGTATGACCACGCTTGAGTAGCTCACGCACTAGCGCACTTCCTAAAAAACCACCGCCCCCTGTTACTAAAATCTTCATTACTTTAAGCAATCGTCCCCGGTAGGATGAGGGAGAGTAGGTGGTACACCGCGATGGTAATCAGCCCGGCTGTAGGGACGGTGATGATCCACGTCAGTATGATGTAGCCAATCATCCTAAAGTTAACCTTGGATAAGGCCCCGCGAGAAAGTCCTGCTCCGACCACAGCACCTGTAGCGGCTTGGGTGGTACTTACCGGAAGCCCAAACAAAGAGGCCCCAACTACAATGGAGGCTACGGAAAAATCAATACTAAACCCGCGGGAGTGGTTAATCTTGGTGATCTTTTTCCCTAAGGTTTTGATCACGCGCTTACCCAAAAAAGTGATTCCGGTAGCAATCCCAAGTCCACCTAGGGCAAGGATCCAAAAGGGGATGCTCTCTTCAGTAAAGTCCTGCGGGAAGCCGCCTGATTGATATACCATGTAGATAGCAAAAACGGGGCTAATGCTATTAGACACATCATTAGAACCATTCCCAAAGGCAACGTAGCAAGAGGTCCCTACCTGGAGCCGGCGGAAGGCACGCTCTGCGCCCTTGGGGTTGTCCGGGGCTTTCTTGAGGGTGCGCTTCACGAAGTATTTAGACTGCGCATACACAGGCAAAAAGAGGAAGACCGCCAGTAAGGCAGATTCCCAAATACCCGCACCAATAATTTCACCTAGGCGCGTGCTGACCATGATTCCAAAAGCAGCTGCAGAAATCGTGAAGCTAATCAGCGCAGGGAGTCTACGGCGTACGCGCTTTAGGGTGCCTGTGGTGCCTTGTCCGATGATGACTCTTCTAATAAAAGAGGCCAGCAAGAGTGCGCAGATAGCTGCTAAAACCGGAGCAACGACCCAAGTAGAGGCGATGGTAAACATCACAAACCAATTAATTGCTTCCCAGCCTTGCAAGGTAACGGCAACTCCAGTGAGGCCCCCAACAATCGCATGCGTTGCACTCACTGGCATGCCTTTAAGCGTAGAGAGCAACACAAATAATCCAGCAGAGAGCAGCACGGCAATCATTCCCAATACATAATCATGTGGGCTAGCAAAAATTTTCGGTGGGGCTAAGCCTTCGATCAGGTAGACAACAACCTCCCCCCCTAAAAAGACAGCGCCGCAAAAAGTAACGACACTAGCAATGAGTAAAGCCATCCGCGGCTTAAGCGCTTTAGAACCAACAGCCGAGGCAAAGGCATTCGCTACATCATTGGCCCCATTACAAAAGGCCATGAAAAATGCGCCGCAAGCAGCTATCAGAAGGAGTATAAAACCGTGATCTAGGGACATTTACTTGCAAACTGTGCTAGGAAAGGTCACATTTAGCAATCATAACTTACTCCAAATTACCCACCAGCAACTGAGTCCCCAGGATCAAATAAAACGTGGCCTACGTCGTTACTGAACATTGTGTTGATTGTAAATATACTTACTGTGCTGCAGTTTGCCCAGTAGAGGCATTTCATGAAAGCCCTGATCGCCTTTACATCAATGCCGAGACTTGCATCGACTGCGATGCCTGTGTGCCGGAGTGCCCAGTAGAGGCCATTTTCCCGGATTATGAGGTCCCCGACCACCTGGAGTCTTGGGTGGAGGAAAATGAACGTGAAGCCCCCAAATTCCCCTCTATCACGGCAAGTAAGGACCCGCTCAAGGGGCCCCGCTGTGTAAACCCCGATGCAGAATAGTAAAAACCCATTGACACTGATTTATCAGCTTTCTATAGCTTATCCTAATATGGATAGTATAGTTAGCACAAGAAACCCTCTTTTTGGGGACAATGAAGTCGTTACAGAACCTTTGCTTAACCAGGCTGAGGAAACTCAGGACCAGGTCGTGGTTGATATGAGCCAGGTGAACTTAACTGGGCCTACGCCGCTTAGCTTTGATCATGAGGTGAGCGAAGTGAATGTTACTCGCCAGCCTGAGCCTGTGGAAGAGCAGGAGCTTGAGTCTTCTTTCTTGTCAGAGCTACTGGCGTGTGGCCGGTCAATCCTAGGCGGCCTACGTACCTGTGGTGCTGAGTTTAAGGAGTGTTGTGTGGATGATTGCCTGAGGATACTTTGTGGTACGGGACGTGACCGGGCCGAATGGGCTATTCTTATAGGTGGGGGTGCTGCCACAACCATAGGCGGAAGTCTCTTTTTCGGCTACGTGCTACACTGGTATTTAACGGCGCTCCTATTTACCGTAGGGGGCCCTGTTGGAGGCGCTATTTTGTATATGTTGTGCCCTTGTTTGCCAGATTGGATCGTAAACGCTGCTGAATCTTTAATAGGCAATGCAGAGAAGTTGGTAGAGGCTATAAAGAAATGCTTCCAGGAAGAAGAACTTGCCGAGGAGCTTGTTGAGTAAGTTATGGATACCCACGGAAAGATAGTTGATACCACCCCCTCTGATAGCTATCCTTACCCTGGGTATCATCCTAATACACCTTACCAAGCGCAGCCACCGCCTTTTCTGGAACCACAGCCAGGGGTGGTTTATGTTAACGTTGATAACCTTCAGGCCCGGCCTAATGGGGTCTATGTGGGGACGGTTTGCCCTCCAGGGCTAAGGCCGCCGCCACAACCAGTCGCCATGGAGGAAGCTGAAGCACCTGTAGAGTGTAAGTGGCACTGCAACGACAACCCAATGTCGAGTCTTTGTTATGGACTCATTGGTGGGGGTAGTGGCGCTGCTATCGGTGGGTTAGGGTTTGGCTCCTGGTTAGGGGCGCTTTTTGGGGCCTTGTTTTTATTTTTCTTTGTGTTTGGTTTGGCTGCCCGCTGCTCTCGCTCCAGTCAATCGTAGGCTTGAGGGGCTCTTCTCTTGACTGGGCCCCTAGGTTTTATCAGAGTCGTGCCCATCTTACATTATGGACACGACAGTTAATCCTCTCTATGGCGCGGATCCACAGGATCACAGTTCTGCAGAAGCCTCTGATTCTCAGGCCTCTGTGGTTGTGCATCCCTATGACCTAACGCCACCTATTACTTTTACTCACGCACGTAGTGATTCTGAGGATTCGATAACCTCGCTAGAGAGTGTGGGCTCGGATGATTTTGTTATAGAGATTCCTGTTTCATATAGGATTGTAGCGGAAACTATCCGAAGTCGAGAGCCGCTTCTCCCAGCTGAGTCTCCTGAGCAGTCTACCCATCGCTGGAATGAGCGTTCTTGTCATGATCTTACCATTCTAGTCTCGGGTCTTACGGGTACTACTACCATGGCTTATTTTTTGGGGACTACAGTCAACTTTGGCACGGGGATGGTCTTTTTTGTTTTCATGATACTTTGTATAATTGGATATGCCGGGGGGTATCAGTATCCGGATATCTACGGAGGGCTTGACTACGATTAATAAACCAGCCAGGCTGATCGCCTGAAATAAACGGTACGCTCCCGTAGTTCAATGGATAGAATGTTGGCCTCCGGAGCCGAAGATCTGGGTTCGAATCCCGGCGGGAGCACCACACTTCGCCTTGGGTCCTCCCTTCTTGACTTTTTGGTGATCAAATCTCAGGTTAGGGGTTAATGCTAGCACCCATAGCCATTTTTACCTACAAGCGCCTTGAGCATACTCGCAAAACGATCGAGGCTCTGGTAGCAAACCCCCAGGCAAGCCAGAGTGAGGTTTTTATTTATGCAGATGGGCCTCGTAACGAGCAAGACCAGGCGGAAGTTACCCAGGTGCGGGATTACTTGAAGACACTGAGTGGTTTTAAGTCAGTCACTCTTGTTGAGCGCCCTGAGAATCTAGGGCTGAGTGCTAATGTAATCGATGGGGTAGGGGCTTTAGCTAAGCAATACGGTAGAGTCATTGTTCTGGAGGATGATGTTGTTGTGTCTCCTTTTTTCTTAGAGTTCATGAATGCTGCTCTAGAGTTGTATAGGGATGAAGACGGTGTAGGCGCAGTAGGGGGGTATGTATTTCCGCATAAGGTTTCCTTTCCTGATACATTTTTCTATACAAAATCTGTGAGCTGGGGGTGGGCGACCTGGGAGCGTGCGTGGGCTCATTTTGAGCCTAAGGGACATAAGCTCTGTGCTGCTTTACGTGAGCAAGGGGTGCATTATGCCTTGATCGAAGAGCAAGCCCGGGACGATCGTTTTACTTGGGCTGCTTTATGGTTAGCCTCTCTTTTGCACGCAGGTAAATTGATTCTGTATCCAGGGGTATCATTGGCGCGCAATATCGGTCATGACGGAACAGGGGAGCATTGCCCCGTGGGGGATTTGTATGACTCTGCACTTGCTGAGGTTGCCCCCCAGGTGAAGCGCATTCCGATAGCAGTTCACCCCGAAGCCCCTCAAGCATTTGACCACTATTACGAAGTGCCCCCTAAGCCAAACTTCTTTGTGAAGCTGGCTAATAGCTGTGGTAAACGCTGGCGGAGCTTAAGGCGTATTTTCAACTAAGCCAAATACCGCCAAAGGTTTTTATAAAACCCATCGTAAGATAGCCATTCTTTCCAGAGTGTTTTGCAGGCTTCTTGTTTTTTTATAAAGCCTTCCTCGGAGGTTTGTTGGTGGACCTTTGCTGCAATGTCTGGGGCGTTAGCGAGTTCGTCTTCCTCAACCCATAGTAGGGTGTCTTTCCAGTTGATGAATTCTTCGAAGGGCAAGACGCAGTCTGTGTTTAAGAACAGTGGTATGCGCCCTAAGGATAGCGTTTCATAAAACCGGTATGAGAAGTTCCCGCCCCCACGCGGTGTCAGGATGTAGTCACTGCCTAAAGTGTTTGCGATGTATTCTTGTTTCGCCTTTAGGGCTGCGTCAGCCTGTTTTTCAGGGGATAAGCGCCCCACACCGTTATTAAAAAACTCACGCACCAAAAAGTTTGTTTGAACGGCATTACTCTTTTCAAAGGCATGTAGCAGCTGGGTGCGTAACTTTCGCCCTTTGTGTTTAGTAATACTAATACCGAAGCTCTCAAAGGCACACATTAATTTCGGTCGCTTCATGATCGAATAGCCTAGGTTTTTAAGGCAGGCTTTTAGTGGGTTGGTTTCATGAGCGCGGTTGTCTACATTTCCGCAAAAACCAACAGTGGCTTTGGGTTCTTTTTTGCGAGCTTCCCAGTCTTTGCTCCAAAAGTCTTCTGGCTTGCGGAAGAACGCGGGCATCGCAAATTCATTTGCAGTGCGTGTACTGCGGCTCAAGCTCGTCCTAAATACAATTGCATTGTCAATCGGTACTTTATCTTCCGAGTCCGAGAAGTAGAACACCAGTACCTTCTTCCCGCAGGCCTTGGCTGCTTGGGCTAGCTCAAAAATATCCTCATTCGTATGATCTTCAATCCACTGGCACGGGCTCACGGCAATATCACAATCCTCCAATGAGGTGCGCTCGAAATATTCTTGGCCATTGCGGGTGTATCGGGCCAGCTCAGAATCCTCAGTAGGGTGGCTTACTCCAAATTCCTTTTCCCAGGGTTGTAATATCCAGTTGAATACCTTTTCGGGTGTGTAGTAGCGCTTGTCTGTGTAAATCTTGAGTTTCTGCCCCATAGGTTTGTCTTAAATTAGGCAGTTTTTACCCAAAGGCAATCTAAACAGGTTTTGTAAATGATTATCTTTGTTCATGTGGGGGTTGCTTGTTCCCTTTGCCCTCGACACTTGACTATACCGCTTATACACTCTAGTGCCTTCTGTACTCTGTTTTGCAGAGTCTATAACCAACCTACTAACCCTCATGGAAAACCTTCCCTCATCCACCTCTTTTGCCTCTGGATATCCAGAGCCTCTTCGGCGGCACCACTCAGATCCTACTCCTCAGAGAAACAAAAGAAAGTCTGGTCTTTTTGGCTTATGGAAACGAAGCAAGGGCCATAACGTAAGCAGCCATAAGTCAAAAGATCCTGCGAGTGAAAAACTTTTAACTAGTCGTAAGTCTTCTCGCCGCCATACGATTCATATTAGCCATCAGCTTTTTGAGGATTCCTCAGGTCCAGAGTCTGGCGGAGGCTATACTTGCCCAAGAGACCCTGTAAGCCCTCCTGCCATAGATGCCGAAGAAGAGCAACTAACACCCGAGCATCCAGGGACGCCGCTAAAGCCTCGCCATCATATTGGGCATATTAAAAATAAGCGTTCACGGTCTGAGGGGGACCTCCCTAATGCATTAAAAACTCGAGGTTCTTTTAAGACAAGCCCTACAGGGTTGAACCTGAGTGCAGCTGCTCAAGGCCAACCATTACAGCTTAAGGATAGCACTTTGGTATCTGTGGAAGAAGTCGAGGATAGCGATACTGAAAGTGATGATGGCTTTGATACTCCTGAGAAACTCCACTCCCCCCAAGATCCTAAAGCGGGTGAAATCGAAATCTTGTCAGGGCTCGCAAGCGGTGAAAGTGAAGAAAATGGCCGAGTTGAGTTTTTTTTAGAGCTCGAAAGCGATGAAGATGAAGGAAGTGATGGAATCGAAATAGTGTCGGAGATTGAGAGTGATGAAGGTGAAATATTTTCAGGGTTTAATAGCGATGGAAGCGGGCCTCTAGATATAGACCTTTATTCTTATTACCCTTTCCAGGATCAAATATCGTTGGGTAGCTCGCCTAGTTTACTAGAGGACACCCAGGAGCTTTTTCAGCTTCCTGTTGCTGCAGTGCACAATAATGAGGGCCAGCAGAATAACCCTTGGGTTTCAGGTTTTTTCTTTGATCCAACTGCATTGAGCGATGAGAGTTTAGCTGAAGCCTTCTCGTTCCCTAATGCAGATAAGCGGCAATACGATCCTTCTGACGAAGTGTGGGGAGATACCTCGTACAACCCTTTTCTTAATGGCTCAATACAATAATTAATTTAACTTCATTTCTATGGATAGAATACAAAACTTCCTTAAAGAATTAACCCTTGGTGATGTCTCTCTAGAAGAGCTTTACCAAAGCTCCCAAGAGTACATCAACTCTTCCGAAAAACGGCATGCTAAGGAAATTAAAGGGCTGAAGACTGAGCTCTTCAGGCTGAAGGCCGAGACCGAACGGCTTCATGAGAGCATCCATAATATGACCCAGAGATTAGCCACTCGTGATGCTAAATACACGCGGCAATCCCATGAGTTAGCGGAGGCATGCCAGCAGCTTGCTTTGAACATGCCGATGCGAGTTGAAGCCCTGCGTTATATTGACAAAATCCCAAGCGAGTCATTGAAAGTGTCTGCTTGCCGTCAGCTTTTTATGAAGTGGGCTAAGGAGGCGTTATCTATCGGGCCTAATAATAAAGATTGGACGCTGAAAGAAGATTTAATCCATCTTTCCCAGAGGTTCCCCGAGGGCGCTCAGCGGATCGCTGAATTTGCTAAAGAGCTTATGCGTCAGCACCCAGGCCCTGCAGCCTTTGCCTACACTCAGAAGAGTTTGCTTGATGCTATTCACAATAATGAAGATCGCCAGTCTGTCTATCTATCATGGTTAGAATCCTGCATGGGGGGTCCTCTAGAGAAAAACTACTTTCCTTTATTTGAGGCTTGGGCGAATGGCGCACAGCTTGAGGAGGCCCAGTTTGTCCTCGTGAAGCTTTATATAAAGTTCGTTTTCGAGTCCGGAGGCACCTTGAGTACTCAGGAGTGCCAAGCCTATTACACAACGGCCCTTGATATTGCTGAGCGTACAGGAATTTACACCTCTAGCGCATATGCTTATCTTAGTATTTCTTTATTCTTCCAAAAAAACTACCAGGAGAAAGATGTCTTTTTATTTCAACTCATAGGCTATAATTGGGCATCTGCGCATGCTATGGCCCAGGCGCTTATAGAGATGCTCTTAGATGAAGCTCCAGAGCAATCCCAGGCCCAACAGCTCGCTTATTTTAGCTATGGCTGGCTCTCTCATATCGCTAGCCAGCAAGGGGATTATAAGTTGGCTACCCAGTATGCTAAGTTGCGTAGCAAGCACCTCTTGTCGCACGATAACTTTCGCCCTTTCCTGGAGTCTGGCCTGAAGCTTTATGATGCGCATGCAACCCGGTGTTGGCCATCCCCTCAGGCTCAGGTTCAAACCTGGCAGAAAGCACTTCGGGGCTTAAGTACTCATACTAGCCCAGGCCGCGCACTGAGGCTCAAGCGAGAGCTCTATAGCTATGCACGTACCTTTACGGTTGATTTGCACCGCCTATTTGGTAACGATCAGAGCCTTTTTCCAAAACTGAAAGAAGCCTAACAACTGATCACATATGGATGGATTACAAAAATTTTTAGGAACAACGCCCAAAAACAAAGATGCACAGCTAGATCAAGCAACTGAGGCTGTCTGCCAGCTCACGCAGCTCAAGGCCGAACACGAGGCACTCCAAGAGAAGCACGCGTTCCTAGAGTCCCAACATGCCGCCCAAGGCACTGAGCTTGCACTGCGCAAGATAGAGCTGGATGTGCAAGCGCGCAAGGCTTTAAAAATGGCCCACACCATAAGGCTTATTGCGGGTAGAACGGCTACGCTTAAGGCCGCTCTAACGCTTGCTAAGACAATTCAGAATGATACAATCCAACAGCAGTGCTACCACAATCTTTTCGAGAAAAACCAACAATCACTCCTCGTTGCTCTAAAGAATACAAAAGGTACTTCCTTTTCCTCGGAGTCACTCGTCAAGACGCTTATTGCACTTGCCGATTATTGTGAAGATCGTGACGCTGTCCTGTCCAGGGCTGCCACCACAGTGTTAGCACAAACTAACTATACAAGCTTAGCCATCGCCGAGCGACTCACCGAGGCTATCCAATGTGCAGACCTTAAGAAGCTCACTTACACAAGGCTGCTCAGTCACTTAGCCTCTACAACTCACCTGAGGTTTTATTTTGTTTCCTTTAAAATGCCTATAAGCATTTACCCAAGCGCATTCAAGCGTCTAGAAGAGTGGGGTAAGTGTATTGACGCAAACTTGGCCCATTATTTCTTAGCAAGGGTCTATATGAATGCTATTTTTTATCAGCCCAAGTGTGTGTTTTCTGCTACGGGAACCCAAGCCTGGTTTAAACAGGCCAAAGACCATGCAGCGAAGGCAGGAGAGCACCAGTATAAGGCCTATGCCTACCTAGCGCTTTCTTTGTTTTCTGTAAGGAAGACACGGGCCGGGAAAATTGTCGAGTGTTTCAGGCGCTTAGGCTTAACGAGAATTAAAGCCTATGAAGAGGCTAGTACTCTGATTAATAAATTCTCCGGAGAAGGCGCCTATCTTGGGTTTGCCCGAGTGCTCTATACTTGGCTAGCAAACATTGCTGAGGCTCATCAGGACAATAAGTTTATTGTTCATTTCTCTAAAAAAGCACCAGCTTTTCAAGGTGATGAGTTTTCTAAAGAGTTCAATTTATTCGAAAAGAAAAAGGCCGAAGATGCGCTTAGGCTCTACCAGACTCACGATTACAGGATAAGGCCCTTCAGCCGTGATCAACACCAGGAAAATTGGGTTCAAGCCATAGCGCACGCGCAAAAGGCCAATGACCCTCAATTCCTAGCAGGCTTGAAAAATTACGCCGAGGTCTTCACCGATGGGATGGACGCTCTTTTCCCTGAGGAAGAAAAGACGGCTTGATTTTCTGGATACACTCCGTTAAAAAAAGGATCCATTTAATAAAACCGCTATGGATTCTTCAAATAATACTTCCAGTTCAACCGTTACCTTAGTAGAAACGCGTATCGAAACCTCTACTACGTCTACTACCTCTACTGCGTCTTGGCAGCAGACTATGTCCTCGAGCTTTCTTACTCAAACCCAGGCCTCGATTTCTGCCCGCGTAGCTACTATTACAACCGTCGTTACAGTCTTGCAAGATCGTTTAGTGGCCTTACTGACGTTTTCCTTAACACAAGAGGATATAGCCTACTACCAGGCTGAGGCTCAAGATGCTATTGAGGCGCAAGACTGGTATAACTTTGCGATGATTATATCGCGGCTAGAGCTCGCTGGGGTGGACACCACCGCATTAAACACTCAGTTTTTGGAGCAGGCAGTCTAAGACTCTGCCCTTGACCTTCCTAAGGTTCCTTGCTACAGCTAAAGGCGAACAAGCCTTATTTAAAGGCTTATCTTAAAAACCCTCACAACCCCATAAAACTATGTCCGATCTAGCAGGTATTAATAACCCCGATAAGTGTAAAAACGTTGAGACAATTCGCCTTCTCAAAGATGATGCAGCAGCCCAAAAAGAACTCAAAGAGGTCTACGAAGGAAAATACAAGGATTATAAAGGTAAAGTAAATAGACTAAACAAGAAAGTAAGAAAGTTAAACGAAAGACTCGCTGCTGCTAAAAAGGCTGATGTAGCATCCTGTAAGGCAGACTGTGCTTGCAAAGAAAAGGATGCAACAATCAAGGCCCTCCAAGACCGCGTTGCTGAGCTTGAGAGTGCACCAAGTCCGTTCAAGCTTTTCTGCGAGCTTAAGATAGCCATACAAAACAAAGACTTTGCAACGGCCTTTACTACAGCCCAGCTTTTAGCTAAGGAAATTGATCCTAATCTTGCTGCAGAGCTTGGGGTAGCCTCTCTCATCACTAAGCTCTTTGAGCGTGCAAGAGGTGCCGGTATTCCTATCCCTGTCGGTGTTGGGGCCCTTATCGGTCAATTGATTGCGCCAAGTACAGACGGCACAGATACGACTACCACTGTCCCCACTAATCCAGCTACAGGAGAGCCTACAACAGGCACAAATCCACCCGTAGTAAAGCCTGACCCTACACTTGAAGAACAGATCGGCGGAGCGGTTGATAACCTCGCTACAGACCTCACAGGTAATGAAACCGTAGGTGATGTTCTTGGTGCGCTAGCTGGACTAGGCCTAGGTGCTCTAGGGAATTTTCTAGAAAACCAAGGCGATAGCTCTACAGCCTAGTTCGCTCCATCATTTCAATTTGCAGCCCATTGCCAACTCTGGCAGTGGGCTTTTTTATCTCCTTGATACTGGGTTATTTCCTTGAGTGCCATGAGTGCTTGACCGTAGGGAAATATTCTACTAAATAAATAATTTCTCATTTGAGTACCAGTTTTTTTAGTAAATATAAATGTACCTTTCTTGCTCTGGCTCTTCTGCTGCCTCTTCCCGTACACCTTCCATAGGTTCTGACCTAAGTTGTTATGAGGCTGTGTGCTCTAGCCCTTTCTCTGGCAGGAAGGTCGCTCGCCAGCTCTCGTCACCCCTTGCTAAATATCATTATTCTGCAGAGCCTGAGCAGCAATGCACACTGAGTTTTCATCAGCACTGCTGCCTCATTAAAAGTGCTCTTTTGGCTTGCGAGCCCAGGGCAGTTACCCGTTGGACTTTGATGCATCTCCTGGAGTTAATCGAGCAATGCCCAGAGCCTCCGTCTGAAACAAGCTTTCACCCGAGTGATTACGTAGGTAACCTTATCGAGTTGGCGGTTAGCCCGCATTATGGTTATTATGATTTACTCCCCGCTTTTGCAAAAGTACATTTTAGGGAAAATGGATCTCTGAGAGTCCTTGATCTGACCTCTGATGAAATATACAAACCTCTTTATTCTAAGCGTGAGTCTGCTGAAGTATGGCTAAATAAGATGATCAATTACTCTTGGGGGATGATCCCTTTTAAAACGCTAACCGCTTTTAGCCTAGATCTGTCAAACCCGGGGGGCGCCTTTGAGGCACAGCACGAGTTTATAAAAACAAAATTCCAAGAGTGTGCCGCAGTTTTACTCAAGATATTAAAATACAACCCTCCCTTTCTTAAGCAAGAACGCAGGGAGCTTCTCCTACTATGCTTGCGCTACGCCCGTGTCAAAAACTGTTCTGTTTTTATTAAATCGACTTTAGAAAATTCAGTCGTAGCGTATCAATTTCGAAATGACCAAGAATGGTTCTCTCAACTAACCTAAGTAACTTTAATAAAACTTGTTATTATGTCTGACCTTATCACTCCAAGCGATTTTTTTGGTCGAGGTTCACCCTCCTGTGCAGAAGCATTGCTCCCGCCTTCATATCTTGAAGGTTTGTGTAAGCGTCCTCTAGATGAGGCAAGGCGTAGTGACACTGCCGGTACGGATGTATCTCGTGTCGTAAAATACCGTAAGATAGGGTCTGAGGTCGATACCCTCAAAACGAATTTGACTCATACCTTAAGTGCACTTGGGTCTTCCCTTATCAAAAGAGCTGCATTTGAGGATCTTGATGCTGGGTGTCAGGCCTTATGCGGGCTAGGCTCTGTGTTTAAGCACACGGTATACCTAGCATGGTGCACAGAGGCTGCTGCGCAGCTTTCCAATGAAAGGCGTACAGATCGTGCATGCTATATTGATCCGCTTTTTTCCTGGGCGAATCAACTGGGTGAAGCAGGCCTGCCTTATTTATGTACAGCTCTAGAGCAAAAACTCCTTCTGGAAGGCGCTGCTCAAGAGGCAATCAATAAGGCTAATACTATTATTAATGAATCTTGCCGGGCCGAGGTCTTCTTATTTTTAATGCCGCAGTTTTTAGAATACCGAGTGCGCAAGGCTTGCGGTATTGAAAAAAGCCAAGACGCTTTCGCTCTTGCTGAGCGCTGTGTAGCGTTTGTAGGCCCCCTTGAAAGCCGTGCTTATGCAGAGTTAGCCCTCATCACGCTGCGCAGGCATGACGATAAGGAGCAGGCTTTAGCCTATGCAGCACAGTCCGCACCTCCCTACAAAAACGCTGCCTTAATGTCTATGGGGTTAGCTCTTTTTAAGGATGGTAAGCTTGGCTATCACCCTGTGTACAAAGATTTAGGCATACAAGAAGAGGAGGCCAAAACCGTAGCGCACAAGTGCTTTGAGGCACTCGCTCAGGCTGAAGAAGAGCCACTTCCTGATGCTTGGGACCCTGAAACAGCCCCACAGCCAGAATGGGTGCAAGAGGTTATGAGTACGTCTGCCGAAGAACTTGCAAAAACCTTCGAGCTTCTGGGCCTAGACGGTTCTGAGATAACCATTAACGCTCAACCTCTCCATGAATCAACTCACGAGTAATAGACCTGCGTCAACACCTTTAACTCAGCAGCCTGCTACGCTCACATTTTCTTATAAGCGCAAGGACTATCTGATTGAGCACGTTCAGCGTGTTACAGAATATCTCATGCTGAATAACCCTCAGTATGAGATTAGCTTGAAGTCTTTACGGCGCCGGATCGCAAGAGAAGAGGGGAGCTTGATTGATATCGCTATCAAGCGCTTGGCCCCTTATAAGGGAAAGCCTCAGGATTGGAGCCTTATAGACCTCACTACCAATATCATCGCCCTGTTCTGCAGGCTTTCTTCTGATCCCCAAGAGGCTCAGGCCCATTGCTCGCAATTAGCAGTTCGCTTATTTAAAGAAGGCTACGATACGGCTCTAGTCGAAAGCTTTGCTATGTACTCTTTAGCTCAACAAAAAGAGACCTACACCGCACTTCTAGAGATCCCTTTCACTACCAGTATAAAAATAGACCTCAAAAAAGAGATGATCCCGTGGGCTCTAAACACAGCCACTCTAGGCCCTGACTATTGGGCGGAGGCGGCATTGTGGGGTAGGCGCTTTAAAAACCTTGAAGAGGCGATGCTATTTTATGAAGCCCTCATCAAAAGGGCCAAAACAGAACAGGCCGATAAGCCTCAAGTGTATAGTATTTACGCTCAGGCCTCAGCGGACTTTAATGCGCGATTAGCCTCCTTTTGCGGTATTAGTCCTTCAGAGATTTGTGGGGTACTCAAGGAGCTTACTGGGATCATCAAGCGGGATTACCCTGAGTATATGGAGCATTGGGCCTCAATCTAAGTTGATGAAATTTGGCTTTCATTCAGAGTATTCTCGCCTTGCGATTTGCCCCAAAAGTTAACATAATTTCGGATCGAATTAACGTACGGTCTAAGCACTCAGATCATTCATTAACCCTGACCCCTATTATCCCTCATGGAACCCGTAACCCAAAACCCCACCTTCTCTGATCCCTCCCTCACTAGCTCTGAGCAAGAGGGTGAAAAGCTTGAAAGAGCAGTCTATGCAACCCTCTCCAAGGAAGAATTAATCGAACAACAGATACAGCTGATGCGTCGGCTACAAGAAGCAGAGCTTCGCCTCAATGCCCAAGAGCGTAAATCCCAGTCCAAGAAGCCGCTCAAGGAGTATTATGCGAAAGAAGGTGCCGCTCCTGGAGGGTCTACAAAACCAACTGCAGCCTCCGATCAGGCCGTTATAGACTTTGTTAACGAGCACTATAAGCCCGAGGATCTTCCTTCACTGCTAGCAGACGCTTTAACAAGAGAGCAAAAGCTCTTTGTCGAGAACCAAGAACTCCGTGCTGAGAATGAAGCACTCAAGGCTCAGTTAGCCATCCCAATAGCTAGCCCTACGGCTCAACCTAAGGGAGAACCGTCTTTAGCTAAAGACATGAGTGCTTCCCTGTACGCACTCCAGCTTTTGCAAGACCTTGATCTAAAGAGTGCAGATGCTGCATTACTCAAGAAACCTGCAACACCTCTTAATTTAGGCAAGGATACGCCTAAAGTACCGACAGCCTCTGTAGATAAGCTCCTGAGTAGTTTTACTGATTATTGTAATGCAAACATTACTTGCCTGAAGCATCGCGCAGCTGTAGCGAGTATCGCCCTACAGCAATTCTGGAATGCGGGCCACTTTAGCGAGCTTACCGGCTTGTTTCGGGAGGACTTTACCGCCTTTGTTCGGGATTTAGAAAAAACCCCTCAAGAGCTCCAGCTCTTTTTTAGCAGCCTAGCTGAGGCTGATGCATCTTTAGGCTGCGGGGTAAACCCTATGAATATCCTGAGGCAAATCGCAACGCTTATGAGCCCGCCTGAAGATGTTAAGTTGGATGAGCCCATAAAGAGACAGACAGCTTTCCAATTGGCCGAAGATGCTATCGATACCGCCTGCAGCAAAAAAGAATTCCTCGATGCACGGTTGTTGCTCAATTATATTCCTGCATACGCCAAGAAGGCCGCCAAGGCTGCCGGCCAAGAGGCTCCTGATCAAAAACAAAGGCAGCTGCTCTATTACCACGCCATACAATGCTTCATGGAAAAGCTACAGAACGCACCCCAATGGAGCCCTGTACTATTCTTACACTATACCGAAACACTCATCGCCTGGGCAGACGCTGCTGGGGATAAAAAAGACAAGTGTCTAGAGCTTATCAGTGGCCGCCTAAAAGCTTTATTGGTAGCGCTCCCTAAAGAGGTAGATAAGGATTCCGCAGAGGCTATTAACAAGGATATCTACCGGGGCTGTATCGAACAAGTAGAACTCAGGCTCCCGCTCTTAAAGCAGCTAAAGACAATACTCTTCGGGTAATACGCGCCTTATTCCCCCAGGCTGTGCAGCATATTTTGCGTACGCATTTCTAGCTGGGCCATTTCTTCTGGGGTGCTATTTTCAAGCAAGTGCTTGAAGAGCACTCCGCCAAACACTTTAGCTTCAGACAGCCCTTGCGCTGCAGCTAGGCTCGTCCATACATAAGCTTCTGCGATGTCTGCGGAAGTCCCTTTGCCTTCTGCATAAAGCGCGCCCAAAAGGAATTGCGCACCTATGTCACCTTCTTGAGCTGCTTCAAGCGCCCAAGCAAAGGCTTGCTCGTAGTCTTGTTCGATCCCGTACCCAAAGTAATACGCATCTGCGAGCATCTTCTTGGCCGGTACAAACCCGCGCTGTGCTGAGATCTGGCAGTATTCCGCCCCTTGCTTAGGGTCTTTTTCCACGCCTTCACCCCCATAATAAATTTTAGAGAGGTAGTACGGGGCTGAGGGGTGCTTAAGCTTAGAGGCTTCTTTTAACCACTTAATAGCTTTAGGGTAGTTCTGAGCAGTAAGCTCTCCGAAGTAGTGCAAGAGGCCCAAGCTCACTTGCGCGTCACTATTGCCCCAGTTTGCAGCTTCGCGGTACCACTTAAGTGCTTTTTCTTCCCGATCAGGGTGCTCAAAGTCGGCATAGTAGACTACAGCTAATTTAAACTGCGCATCCGTGTCTCCGGCAATAGCAGCTCGTTCTAGCCAATAAATTGCTTGTTCTTGGTCAGCAGGGGCCCCGCGGCCTTCATAGTACATACTTCCCAAGGTCCGTTGCGCAGGGGAGTGCTCTTGGTTGGCTGCCTGGGTATACCAATAAAGGGCTTTTTCATCATCCTGCGGGACACCTATCCCATTTAAATAAAAGGTCGCTAAAGTATCCTGGGCTTCTTTGCTGCCGCCTTCAGCCGCTGCAGTAAACCAGGGGATGGCTTCTTTGTGGTTCAAGGGCCCTTGTCCGTCGCCATAAAGGCTTAGCCCATAAAGCAACTGCGCATGAGAGTCACCCGATTCTGCCTGGTTTTGTAATTCGAGTGCTTCTAGGTCTTCTTCCTCAGCAAAAAGAAAGGGGGAGGCCACCAGGAGCCCAAAAGCAAGCCCAGCGAAAGCCAAGGGCCGAATAAGTGCGCGTTGTTGTTGCATATATCTCAGTCAGTTAATAAGCACAAAGGGGGCCAAAAAAAGCTCCGACCTTCTATATAGATCGGAGCTTTGTGGAATTTCTTTATTAAAAGTACTTATTTTGAGTAATCAATATTATTGTTATCGCAAAATTCCCGAAAGGCATGATTGGTCTCTATCGTTTGCTTTAAGAGATTATCGTTTCTCTTGCCTAGTAGTTCTATGATCTGTTCGGCTCCTTCTTTACCGACCTTTCCATTAACAACAAGTTTGACAGCTCCCCCTATATCACCTTTAGTCAGCAACACATCGAACTTGTTACCATCTTTGCTCTCTCCTGTAACGTGCTTGGCTGAGTAATCAACCCCCAGTTTATCGCAAGCCTCCCGAAAGGCATGATTAGTCTCCATCGTTTGCTTTAAGAGATTGTCCTTTCTCTTACCTAGTTGCTCTATGATCCGTTCGGCTCCTTCTTTGCCAATCTTACCCGAGACAACGAGTTTTGCAGCTTCACCAATTTCACCACTTTTAAGTAAGCTATTGAATTGTTCTTTAATATCTAATCTATGTACCATAATTATATCCTCCTAAAGGTTTAATTGTTTATCAAAATGTTATTTATAGATTCAAGTTGTGTACTGCTTCAGGTTAACGCCAAGTTTAGTCGCCTCAGCGATAAATCCATCCGTCAGGATTAGGTTAAGGATCCCATCTTCTTTAGCTTGAGCTAGTAGCACATTAGCTTGGCGTTTCGTCCCATGACCACTCTCGATAATTGTCCGAGCAGGGCCCAAGTCACCATCCTTCATCAGTGGATAAAAGAGGTCGTATTTCACCGCAACTGCAACTCCTTTTTCTGTAAGTCCTCCCTTTAAGGCCATTTTTGCAAAAAGTCGTGCGTCTTCTTTAGGCAAATCGCCTTCCATGAGCTTGTTATAGGCCGGCCCTAATTCTCCACGCAGTATCTCTCCTTTTAGGTCTGAGATGTGCTTGAGGTTAATGCCATCCTTCTTGGCTGCTTTCATGAGCATCTTCTCGGCATTATGCCGTTCGTTGCCTTCAAGCTTCATCGTGTAGGCCAATCCTGTTTCGTATGTCCTAAGGGCTTCTTGCCTATTACCTGCTTCAGCTGCAGTGTGGCCTCCTTCAATAAACTTATCCATCATGCTGTTGATGGCATTTTGCTTAGCATTGGGCTTTGAGTCTAGTAAACCTAGCAGGTCTGAGGCCGGCCCCAAGAGGCCATCATCAATCAACCGCTCTTCAATATTCTTAAGGGTTGTCTTGGTGTTGTTCCCGTCACTGTGGTCTTGATTGTAATAACTTTCGATGACCTCACCCAAGTCTGTAGTCCCTTGCATGATGTCGACGTCTTTTCCGCCAATAGTGACGGTTCCTTCATCCCGGTGGATATCCTGCGGGGTGATGGCTGTTTTTATATTAATAGAAGGTATTGATGCCATAGCTGCTGCCCTTTCTTTGATGTTTACTGATAAAACTATATCCCTAAATTAGTAAAATTTATTTAATTATAATAACCTGTTATTGATCTGTAAATATCAAAAACAAGATCGATTCTATCTCACTATCAACCAAGGATTTAGGCACGAAAAAAGGCCCCCGGATTAGGAGGGCCTTCGTCGATCATCAATACAATAACCTTGTATGGATTCAATACAAAACAACAACCAAGAATCAGAATGCAAATCCGCTACCATCAGTCAATATAAAATTTTCACAAATTGTATAAATTTCACTCACAATTATTTGCTTTTGGCTCTCTTTTAGAGTATACTATTTACAGATTAAATTTGCTTTATCCCTATGAAACAACAACTTACAATTTTTATCTGTTTCTTATTCATCCCATTAACGCTCAGTGCTATGCCTAATGATAAAGACATTTACGAAAAGGCCGTCTTTGGGGGCGGTTGCTTTTGGGGGATCGAGGCTTTCTACCGTGAAATGCCTGGTGTAGTAGCCACGCGGGTAGGGTACGCCGGCGGAGATCTCGCAAACCCCAGCTATAAGGAGGTTTGTGCCGATATTACAGGTCACGCAGAGGTTGTGGAGGTCACGTACGACTCTGTTCAGATCTCCTACGAGCAGCTCTTAGAGAAATTCTGGAATATCCACGACCCTACCACCCTGAACCGCCAGGGCCCCGATGTAGGCTCCCAGTACCGCTCAGTAATTTACACCAATTCTAAGGCTCAGCACGAGGCCGCCTTAGCCTCCAAGGAGGCTCTAGAAAGCAACAAGCGCTTCGCAAAGCCCATAACCACCGAGATTAAAAAGGCCCCTCCATTCTACGAGGCCGAGGACTACCACCAGCAATACCTAGAAAAACGAGGCCTAGCCAACTGCCACATAGGCCTCCAGTAGGCCTGTGCTCTACCACAATTTACCCAAAAGCCCCCGGAGAACCCCTCCGGGGGCTTTTTTATAGAAAAAACTATAAATCTCTCAAAATCAGCTTTTTAGGCTAAAAAATTAGTTTTTCGATTGAAAAATCAGTTGACTGTTATTAATAAATAGTATTCAAAATAAAGGCACAACACAATAGGAAGTCAATTATGTCAGATATAAACCCAAATGCACGTTCATCTAGCTCATCTCCAGTAAGTGATGAGGAGTATTTCATTCAACTCCAGATAGCTGAGATCCAGCGCCAAGAGGATGAAGCACGTCGTATTCAAGAACAAGTAGAAGCGATTAATCAGGCTACCCAGCAACATAACACTACGACTGTTGCTAACTTTCCTGTAGTGACTTCAAGCAGCAGTAACGCAGGGCTTAACCTCCCTCAGTCCACCGATGAAGACTATCTTTTACAGCTTCAGATGGAAGAGATCGCTCGTCTCGAAGGCCAGCAAGGCCAGGCCACCACGCCTCGCTCAACTGAACACAGCACTACTGATGAAGACGATGAGGCTTTCTTCCAAATGCAGCTCGAGGAACTCAGACGTCTCGAAGGGTTCCCTGTTGAGGTTAACACCACTCCTGATCCTGTGATGGCTTTAGCAGGCTCTTTAGGCACGCATCCTATCGCAGAGGTACTCGTTCCTCACGCAAGCGCTAACGAAGCTACCCAGGCCTTTTATGCAGCAGCCTCTACCGCTTTGCAAAATGACCACGGCTACACGAACTGTTTTAACTCAGTAGGGGATGGTAACTGCGGTATCTCAGCCCTGGCCTATCTTTTGTCCCATGGCATCGCTTCAGGCTCTATCTCTCGTGATGCCCTCATTGCTAAGTTCAATCAATTAAATCAGGGCGCTGCTTACAGCCTAGAGAATGCACTTTACGATACAAACAGTCTTTTCACTGGTGTGCCTGAACAGCGTTTGTTAGAGCATCTAGAAATTACGCTAAATAGCATCACTAATGCTAGTATCTATAATAGTACAATCAATGCTCTTCGCATCGTATTTGCCGCGCTTATGGAGCGTGCAGAGCTTTCCTTGTGGGGAGGGTCTGCCGAAGAGAAAGCGGACCAGATCAGGCTCATGCGTAATCTGTACAATGAGATTCCTGTAAACGCTTTGGATGTCCTCGCGCAGATTCTAGAGATAACAATTCCTATATATGAGGTGAATGAACTTTACCGCTCAGAGGATAACGCTACAGGTATCCATACACCTGCACACAGAGATGCTCTTTTCGGCCGAGCGAGTACTATGGGCACTAACGCTCAAAACGCTGCTATCTTGCTACTAGGCGGGCACTACATGGTCCTTACTAAAGTTGAAGAAACGGTAGTAACCGAAGAAGAAACGGTAGTTGAAGAAACAGTCCAGCCCACGTCTATCGAAGAGCGCCGCCGTCTAGCTCTAGAGGGTGTTGCTTATATGCAAAGCCAAGCGCAGCGCCAGGCTCAGCAAGAACAAGAAGAGCAAGGGCGTATTGAGCAGCAACAGCAAGAACGTATGGAAGAACAACGGCGCTTAGAGCAAGAAGAACAACGAAATCAAGCCACACGCAGAGCAGCACAACGGGCTCGTATTCTAGCCGCACTCGAGCGCAGGCAGTCAGGCAACAACAGCTAAATAATAACCAACAACAGAGTAAACAATGTCAGATCTAAACATAAGCAGTCAGAGTCAGTCCAGCATCGGGGGTAACCAAGGGGATAGCAATCCGTCCAGTAATTCAAGAAGTAGCAACTCATTTTCCGGGAGGAACCCATCCTTTGCTCGTGAATCTTTAGCTATTTTTAATGATCACTACCAGCGAGCCAGACGAGCGCTTGAGTCTTATATTAATCTTCCTTCAGCTATCAACTACACGTTTGCTGAATCACGGATCACCCAAATCGATCGTCATAGGCGTGAGGCCTTGGCTGCAGGTGCTTCAGAGGGCGAGTTAGGTTACCAGAGTACCCTAGAGGCTCGTTTGCAAGCAGCTCGTCGTGAGGAAGCCATCCGTAACCAAACTCCCGAGCAAGATCTAGCTTTAGCGCTTTTCGAAGAGTTCTATGCCAACGCAGAGGAAGCCCTCCGCACTTATGTAAATAGGCCCATAAGGACTAACCACTACGCTGCAGGCTCTATCATCCGAGGGATCGACCGTCGCAGGCGTGCAGCTCTAGCTATAGGCGTATCGGATTTCCTTTTGGGTTACCAAAGTACGCTACAGACTCGCTTGAATAATATCTTTCGTTCAGCACCCCAATATTCATACGTAGGCGCAGATCTCACGAACACCGTAGCATTATTCAATGCTTGTTATTGTAATGCAGTAGATGCGTTGAAAACTTATGAGGATGACTCAACACAGGCTAATTACGAAAGAGCCCACCGTCAGATTCAGAGCATCAACAGTGCAAGAAACACTGCCATCGCTCGTGGTGTAGCCGAAGATACGTTAGCCTACCAAAGCTCTCTGGAGATTCGCCTACAAAGAGCTCAGCGTGCTGCGCACCAGCGCCTTCAAGGCCCCGAAGCTTTAGAAGCACGCAGAGACTTTGATGCGTACTATGAGCGTGCAGTAGCCGCTCTCGAGCTAGCTGAAAATGACCCACAGCTGGGTAACTTCACTGCAGCGAACGAGCTTATCCAAGACATTAACCGCCGCAGAGAGTTAGCCCTAGAGGCAGGTGCTTGTGCCGTTCACTTACGCTACCAAAGTACGCTCGAAGGCCGCCTTATTATTGCACGCAGTGAAGCAGTCCTGAGTGCGTATGAAACCGCTTACAACGCCGCTCAAGAGGCTGTAGAGCGTTACATCAGTGATCCTTCTGTAGACAATCAAAGCGCAGCGTCTATCTTGCTAGAGCCTTTGGATGAAATGTATGCCCAAGCCTTAGGTTTAGGGATCGAAGAGGCCCAAATGCCTAACGCGCAAGCTTTATTCAATCGTTTTCACACAACACGTCGCCAAAATCAAGGTTCTGTGCTTATGCAAGAAGCTGAAGATCTCCTCCTCCATATACAAATGCAAGAGATCGAGCGTGCATCTGCGATGGAAAGGGGTCAGAATATATCTACTATCGAAGAGTTTTCAGCAGTACTTGATTCTATTAGTTCTAATGCACCCGTAGGCAAGGCACTCGCAGATATGGCTTATGGTATTAACCCGATTGCTCACGTAATCGCTCCAAGCCCAGATGAACCAGGAGGGGGCCAGATGTACGCAGCAGCGCTGAATACGCTTGAAAATGTCTACGGATATGACCGTGTCTTTAACCCAATCGGAGACGGCAATTGCGGTATTTCTGCTTTAGCTTATTTATTCTCTCGTAAGATGCGTCATGACGCTGCTTTTGCTGAGAGGTTTAATAGACGTATGCACAGTCTTTCTCAGCGTTCGTATACTCAATCTTTGGGGGAAAGAATGCGTAGCTCAAGAGATGACTTGCTAGCTGTTTTTCATAGCAATGCAAATAGCAACAATACTCACTTGCTAGCAGAGACGCCCCTTAACGGTATAGAAAATCAAGATGTCTATAATAACTTTATTAACAGCTTCCGTTACATCCTCTGGGAGTTTATGTCTCGAGAGCCTCTTGGTTTATGGGGTGGATCGGAGCAAGCCAGAGAACAGCAACTCGCTGAAATCCGCACACCTGGAGTAGATATTAGTGTTGATTCCCTGAGGGTACTTGGGCGTATTTTAGAGATTGAAATCCCTGTTTACCAAATCCACCGCAACTACCAGTCAGCTCAAAACCCAGGGGGTGTTCAATTGCCAGAAGATACTCAGGCCGCTTACTACGGAGTGGCTCCAATCCCCCTTAATTTAGATGAGCGTGGCGTTGCTATCCTATGGATGCGCAATCACTTTATGGTGCTCGAGCATAATACAGTGCCTACTACGCTTGAAGATATTCAACCTTCTTCTGGTTTTTTCCCTCAAGCAGGAAGGGCTGCACTCGTACGCCTAGACCGCCCAGTAGTAGTTCTTGGGGATCAATCCCAAGAGCGTAAGGAGCAAGTCCAAGCTGTCCAAGAAGAGCAAACTAAAGCAGCTCAGAAGGAAGGACAGAAAATTTCATCAACTGAGCCGGAAAAGACTCAGCAGATAGATCCTGAAGTACGTCGCCGCCAAGTTGCCGCAGCCGCTTTGCGTAGGCAAGCTATCTCTCAGCTAGCTAATGAATCAGGTACGGATGCAATCACTCGTCTTTTACTTACTCAAGGCCTGGCCTTAGATCTGAATGACGCAAATAATCTCACCGATAAAGTTCTAGAGGTTGAAGATCCAGACCTCAGCCTAGAGCAAAAGATTGAATCTATTTTAAATATACGCTGTCGTGGTTTTGCTGCTCGATCTGGCTGTTCAGTAGAGTGGGGCACAAATGCCTTGAATGCCTTGCGTTCTATCTCTGCGGATACAGACGTTCCTCTAGCAACACTTCTGCGCGTACTTCAAATCTTTGCCGAGTTTAATGGCATCCGTGAAATCCCTAACGCAAGGGATGAAATCGCACAGTTTATTCAAGATAATATCCGCCCGATAGTAACGCTAGCTTCAACTGAGCAGTCTTACGATTGGGTAAGCACCATGCCCACTTCTGGGCGTGTCAGCTATGATGAGGCCAGCTGGGATGGTCAAGCCAGAGCACTTACCTGGAGGTATTTTGAGGAAGACTACGAGCGTCAACTCAATATCTTCCGTTCAGAGAACGATTCACTTGTAGGAGCCAAGATGATGTCTCGCATCTCAGACCTAAACCGCCTACCTTTTATTAGAGCACAAAGCTATCAAAATGCATTTGAGGCCTTAACAGAAGGTCGTAACAGTCCTTATGCAGCGTTTAATAGAGCGCAGCGTAGTAATCCTAGGGCTTCAGGGATAACTTTAGATGCAGCACGTATCCTAGAAGGTAACAAGGGTATTAATGGTACTCAATATGAGGTCAATACTACCTACATTTGTAATGACCCTTATATCGACACCGTGCAGATGGTCCCACTCCCTGATCTGCCTACGATCCCACAGTGGCATAACATCGCAAATGCTATTGTAGCTGCATTTACGCATTACAATCCGGTAGGTTCAGCGGTTTACAATGCGCAGATAGGTGCTATTAAGACTCAGATCGGAAATGCTGGAGATGCACCAGATACTCCTGGTGCAAGATGGTCTTCTTGGAATTATGGACACTTGCATAACATTCTCAAAAGACGTATCCGTAGGTTGTATAACGAGTTTACCAAAGACGGCTTAACCGAAGACCAAAAGCGTGAGAATCTTGCTAACTTTGCATTAGCCCTTTCAGGTTATGGCACAGACTGTCCTGACGGGACTAATACAAAGCTCTGCAATTACGAGCAAGCTAACGTATTTAAAATCCCTCAAGATGCACACCTGGGTGTACGTATGAGTTATCTACTAGCTCAAGATCGTATGAATTATGTCGAAAATCACCAAGATGCTGCTCGTGGTTATAGGTCTGAAGACGGTATGATTGCGTATCGGCAACTATGTTTGAACATACACCTAGCTTTAGGGCTTCCTGGGCAATTGTCGGACAATCCATTTTCTGCTAATCGCAGCTATTCTGTCCCTTCCGGAAACAGTTCTGTTGCGCGCAGAGATAACCCTTCGAATGTCATCTCTCGCTACCTCTTGGGAGGCACCTGGAGGCAAGAGCGTATTCCACGTCAGTTACCTCGCGACCCCAATGCCGAGGAGTGGGAACTGCCTCCAATAGAGCGCGTGTACTCAGACCATCGTATTGAGCCTTACACTGTAGCCCGCATGGTTTCTCTTTTGAAGGCTGGCGTTGCACAAGGTACTTTCCAGAGTGATCAGGTCATTAATGACGCCAAGGGGAATCCCGCAGTCTTCAAAGCCTATGACGAAATTATGGAAGAGTTCGACGGCACAGGTAACCCATACTTCGACTTTGTAGATAATCAAATCGTTTTCCGGGATGCACTCTACCACGTGCTCCTCGAGAAGTACTTTTTTATTAGTAAAATAAACTAATATAAATATCTGACAAAGAAAAGACCCCCAGGGAACAATCCTTGGGGGTCTTTTTTTAAACTTTATGAGCGCTTACTAGTTGATATAAGCAATATACATATTGTTCTTCATCTGCTCAGCCTTCTTAGCTTGGCTGCGGGTCATTATCCCCGTTTTTTGTTTTTTTGCTCTTATGCTGCGCTTGATGACATTACCAAAAATTCGTCTTCTTTTTCTTTTACCTTCAGGCTCCTCAGGGGTGTGAGGTTTGGTTACCTCTTCTAATAAGGCCTTTTTTTCCGCTTGCCCAAAGGTTGCAATGCGCGCTTCACCAGCTTGTCGTATGCGCTTCTTGAAGACTATGCTCAAAGGCTCCGCCTGGGTAGACTCCAGTTTTGTTAGCACGTCAATAAAGAGAAACGCCTCAGGGAAACGGTTTTGTTGTAACAACCCACTTCCATACCTTGCTAAGCGTCCAGAAAGTATTACCTTATGAGTAACAAACTTATCACGTATTGTTTTATCCTCAAGAGCATTGATCCCTGGTATCATATTCACCATGAACCTGCCAATGACTAAAGAGATCGCAGCTTGTTCTTCTTCAGTTTCATTGGCTAGGCTTCCTATCTGTGAAAAGTTCAAAAAGGTCTGCTCAAGAAGTTTCCTGAGTACCTCGGTCGCGGCTGAATCCGGGTACTTCCTATAAAAATAAACAACCCCACGCATCGAATTCCTAATCGCTTCAAAAAGAAGGCTCCTGTCTTCATTGTAGAAATCCGAAACTTTTTTTGCAGGTGGATTTAAGCGCTCGGTCATTATGTTATATGCTTTCTGTATGTTTGCGCACAGCGTGGTAAAATTAATTCCATCTACTCCATCCATTTCGGTGTACATAGGCCCTGTAGCGATATCGCTCTCTATCGAATCTGTATCTACTGTGTTAGGGCTAGCTTCGTGCACAATAAAGTGCTCGAATCCGTCCAGATCCTCAGGTAAAGGGAGGATAACGTTTTGCCCCGGAATAATAGAATTCGTATCTTCTAGTTCGTGAGATAAGGAAAGGAGAGGGGGGATAAGTTCTGGCGAGGTAGGCGCTCCTGGCATCATTGAATCCAGAACCTGCTCAACCGAAGTACGAGGAAGTATCTCTGGGGAAACATATTTCTTTTCCGATTCTTCAAGATCAATAGTCCATCCATTTGTTGTATTTACTAATATATTACCGTCCATAGATCGGGAAGATAGCAAAATTCCATACTATGAGAAAAGCTTTAATTGCGATGAAATAGGGGTTTTTCCGGAGTTCCTGGGTGCCTATGGGAAGCTGATATCATGTTTTAAATTAAATAGTAAACTTTTTCTTTTTTTAAGTTGCTAAAAAGTAATTATTCTATTTTATCGGTAAAAATTTTATTTTTCTGTTATGGCCAAGTCCCCCTCCTGTTATGGTGCTTTTCAGCACTTCTTCCCTAGTAATCAACGCTGGTTTACTCCCGGAGAGTTTGCCCTCGCTATTGGCAAAAGCGATCAGTTCGTGCGTGATGCCATTAACGACGGTTATATTGCCGCCTTGGATTTTACTATCCCTGTGCATAAGAAAAAAGGCCGCCGCTCTACCTATGCTATCCCCCGGGAGGAAGCCATGCGTTACATCCTCAGTTGTGGTTACTTCACCCCTGATCAAGCCACCGAAGGTATCCTAGAGATCATTCACACCTACGGTAAAACCGTCCGCAATAAGGTAAAAGAAAGCCTTTAAGCCTACGCAGCATTAGCCACATCACCCCCAAATTGAATCGCTCCACGTCCCTGAATCATTTGAGTAAAGGCATCTTTCTTTGGAACCCATCCATACTCGCTTGCTCTAAGAAAATAGCTTTTAGCTATTTGTGTGCTGGGTTCAACACCTTGCCCGTGCGTATAAACTAATCCCATTTTGACTAAGCATTTCCCGTTTCCTAGTTCAGCGCCTTTGCCATAGGCTTCTATCGCTTTTTGAAGATCCTGTTTCGGGAGTACTCCCTTACTGTCAGCGGGTAATCCTGTGACCTCGTACAGTGCACCGAGGTGGAAGTAAGCTTCTCCATAGCCTGCTTCCCCCGCTCGCTTAAAGAGTTCTATTGCTTTCTCGTAGTCGTGGGTGTATCCAGCTAGGCCATGGATATGGAGTTCTGCAAGGCCAGAAAGTGCTTTGGGGTTGGCAGGGTCTTTGCTCGTTTCCTCTTTCAGCCAATCCAAGACTGATTTCATTAGGTCCGCATCATAGTGCTCGTCATCTTGCTTCCAGACTAAGTGTCCTACCATCCATTCCGAAATGCCTTCAAGCTTCCCAATCATACGACTGATACGCTTCTTGTTTTCTTCATCTAGCGGGGCTTTTATTTCCATGCTCCGTAATAAAAGCTCCCAGCCCCAAAGCGTTTGTATTCCTTGGAGTAGGGGGAGGTCTTTCATGTACTTCATAGCTCCCAAGGCCATCTCAACGGATTTAAGCGCAGGGGTATAGCCTTCTGCAACCAGTCCAGAGAGTAGCTGCATAGCGAGGTTTTTGTTTTGGACGACCCCACACCCGTTAAATACAATCAGCGCCGCGTTTGCAACCGAGGGGAGGTGTCCCTTCTCAGCTGCTGTTTTAAAATGGTGGAAAGCCGTTTTGTATAAAATCGCTTTTACATCCTGCTCCTCTTTAGCTTCATCTACAATTTCTTCAGCCAAAGAAAAGGCTTCAACTCCGAACTCATAGTTCACTTGTGCATGCCCTAGCTCGGCGGCATTTCGGTAATACACATTTGCGGCTTCCTCATCTTGAGCTCTTCCTTCCCAGCCTGCTCGTAGCATCTGGCAACATACATACGCAGCTTCTGCATCGCCTCTCTGGGCAGCTTTTACAAACCAGTCAAAAGCGCACTGCTTATTGCCCCGTTCAAAGTAGTGTTGACCAAGGTTATGCGCTGCCTCAGGGTGCCCAGCCTCAGCAGCTTCAATAAGCCAAGTCAGTGCCACATCTTTATCTCCTTCAACTTTCATGGGCCCATGTAAGAGGTAATAGTAAGTGACCGAGGCCCTACAGCGGATGTAATGCTTCTTCCCCTGCTCACTCGCATTCCAAAGCTCTAAAGATTCTGGGGTAGGTTGCAACTCTGTGAGAAGAGGTGTATTTTCTTTAATTGTCTCAAGGTACTCTTTTGCCATCCCATCCATAGCAGCCCGTTTTGTCAGGTCTCCCTCAGCGGGGGAGTCATAGGTGAGTGCATAGGCCCTCAGGTACAGGGCAAATATATTTTTATGCTCACAAGCCTCACTGACTTTCTTCCCCAGAAAGCACCCATTCTCTTGCTTATCTATCTGGGCTATTGTTTGGTTAATGGCGTCCCGTTCGCCAAGCAGGGCATTCTCAATCAGGGATAGTGGGCCAGAGGCAGTGTGTGTTTTTACAAGAGGTTCCATATACAGTAGGTTAGTAGATATTTTTCTGTTTGACGAAGAGATTTTTCAGTTTAACCCTAAGAAATCAAGGGGTTAAGGGATCTTATTGATTATCAGTAGCTTGTGCGGCCTTAAGGGCTGCCAATTTAGCCGCTAATAAGATTTGCAGTGGCTCCTCTACCGGCCTTGTCCCTTTGGGTTCCCCTTGTTGATACATCCAGACCAAGGCGTTAAGGCCATCTTGATCATTTGCTTTAGCAGATTTTGTAAACCAGTCAAAAGCATCCCAGTGCCTGTTTTGGAAATAACAACGCGCTCCCAGATTATGGTGCGTCTTGGGGGAGTTTACTTCTTCTGCTCCAAGTTCAGCAGCTCGGATCAAGCAACGGATAGAGAGGGTCGGGTCGCTTTCTATTCCCTTTATCTCTTTTGGGTCGTCTGTCTTCTCCGTGAATGCTGCCACGCTATAATGCCCCTCCGGGTGGTCTTGCTGCGCAGCCTCCAGGAAGCAAGGGAACGCCTCCTTGTTATTACCTGCATTCATATAGTAGACGCCCAGTACATATTGTGCCTGCGCATAACCAAGGTCTGCGGCATCCTTCAAGCTCCCCAAGGCAAGATCACGTTTCCCTTCATCCATATAAGTAGCTGCTAGATTAAATGCAGTTACAGCCTGCGGGTGCACATTTCTTTCATAAGCAGGCTTTTCCTCAGGTGTCTCTACAACGGTTTTCCCCTTAAACTCACCTTGAGCAGTCTGCTGTTTATCATCAGGGGGCAGCTCAGTTTTACCTGAAGTCCCTTGAAGGCTTTTAAAAAAAGGACATTCCATGATAAAATAATTCTAAGAGACAAAGAAAGAAGCTCAATAGTAAACCTTGGGGATTAAAACCCCCAAGGTTCGGGCCCGACTAATAGGCCTTCAAAATCCCTAGCTCTCGTGCCAATAGCTCCAAGGCGTAATTATCCCTAATCCCCCCTCTTTCCTAACACTCTACAACATTATCCTCGTGAACGTGAGCCTGCCCGTGAGCTTGCCCGATTACTGGGCCTTCAAAATCCCCAGCTTTCGTGCCAATAGCTCCAAGGCGTAATTATCCTCAATCCCCCCTCATCTCTCACTCCACAAAAGTAATCCCATTGCCTTTGTCCTTTCGGAAGAGATCAGCTATGCTGTTATCTTGCGGACATAGGACAAAGAGCACCCTTCGTAGCCTTGGCGAAGTAGGGCCCAATCCAGCTGAGGCTACTCCACAAAAGTAATCCCATCCCCATCCAGCTCTTCCCAAATACTGCGGGAGCGGATCTGTCCTTCCTTGATCTGGTCTGGGTACAGATTGCCTTCAATATTGTCCTTAATTTGGCTATCTTCGCCATTGAATACGGCAAGGTTCGCCCAGGCATAAGCTTCGATAATGTCCTTCTTTGGGCCTTCTCCTAAGCCATATAACAGCCCTAGCAAGTTCTGGGATTTCGCATGATTCTGCCGGGCTGCTTCATAGGCCCAGAGGAACGCTGCCGAGTAATCCTGCGGGAAGCCATCTCCATAATAATAAGCCTGTGCGGCTTTATATTGGGCTTCGGGGTGCCCATCCATGGCTGACTTTAGGTACAAAGGCGCTGCGTTTTGAAAGTCTCCCTTTTCATAGTAAATATCTCCCAAGAGTAGGGCCGCCTCGGTGTGGTTGCGCACTTCTGCCTTATGCAAAAGCATCGCTGCTTTATCCACATCCTCTGGGCTATTTTCATGCTCATAATAATACCGCCCAAGGTTGTAGCACACACTGGGTTCGTTTTCCAAAAGGTCTAGCTCCATCTGGTCATAGCCTTGCTCTTTGGCTTTATTGAACCACGCTGCAGCCTGCTTTTCATTTTGAGGGAGTCCTTTCCCTATAGCATACATCATCCCAATCAGCGCATGCGTCTTAGCATAAGCGGGCTCTTTCTTTTTGCGCACATAAGCGGCTAAGAGCTTCGCTGTTTTCTCAGGGTTACGGTTCACTCCGCGGGCGTTCCAATACATATCGGCCAAGTATTCTGCGGCTAGGGGGTGCCCAAAGCTATAGGCCGCACTCATCGCGTTAAACGCGCGCCGGTCATTCTTCTCAAACCCATGGATGCCTTCATAGTACCAAGACCCTAAATCAAACAAAGCCCAAGGGCTTCCTGCCTCAGCTTCGCTGATTACTGCCTGGATATTGCTGGCCTCACTATCCATATAGACGGTCACTGCCTGATCAGCAAAAGACAGGGTAGGGCCACTTATTAGGCCAAGGAGCAATAAAGGCAGGGACAATCGGGGCTTCATGGATATTCATTTTGCAAGAAAGCCCCCCAAAAAGCAATAAGCATTTTCTAAGCAGCCTAGCTGCTTAGACCCGGCATCCAGCTCCCCTTTTTTTCAACCCTTTACAACCACCCCAATATCCATTATCCCTAAAATCCTACCCCCTATGTTTAAACGTTTCCTCAAAAAGCTCCGTCATTACGGCAACAACCGAACCTGTTCGGTGTGCAATAGCCATCTAAGCGCCTTCCTCCCCGCAGGCCTAGAGAAGACCCCAGACCGCCTGTGTCCTATTTGTGGCTCTGTCGAGCGCCATCGCTTAGTCATGTTGTTCATCCAGCGCCATACGGACTTATTTTCCCGCAGCCCCAAGACTATGCTTCACGTTGCCCCAGAGCCTGCTCTAAGCGCCCGCTTCCAGAGGCACCGCCCCCTTCAATACCTCTCTGCGGATCTGAACGACCCCAAGGCCATGGTTCAGCTCGACGTTACTGATATCGACTTTGCCGAGAATACCTTCGATGTTATCTACTGCTCCCACGTGCTCGAACACGTACCCGAAGACAAGAAAGCACTCAGGGAGTTCGCTCGCGTCCTCAAGCCTACGGGCTGGGCTTTGCTCCAAGTCCCCATAGCCAATATCGATATCACCTTCGAGGACCCTAGCATCACTGACCTTGACGAACGCCAAAAGCTCTTCGGCCACTGGGATCACGTCCGCCTCTACGGTAGGGATTATAAGGACCGCCTAGAAGAAGCCGGCTTCCGTGTCACCGTCGTCTCTCCTCAAAGCTTCCTCACCCCTCAGGAAATCAAACAGCACGCCCTCACCCCGAGTGAAGATCTTTACTTCTGCGCAGCCCCCAAAGCCGTAGCACCAGCGCCAAAGCCCGAAGAATCTGTCCAGGCGTCTGTCTTTTAGGCTGCAGGCGCTGCTGCAGGCATAGATCCAGCAAATATATTCTTGCCCTCATTTTCTAGGCGTATGGTTTGCCGGGCCCAGTATGCTGCTGCTTCCATATCCGGCTCCATCACCTCATTGCTTGCATACATTCTAGCAAGTACTTTACAAGCATCTATATCCCCAAGGTCACCCGCTTGTATGAAATAGTAAAGCGCTTGATTAAGGTCGAAATGATCTGGCTTTAGGTAGTGGGCTCCGAGTGCATAAGCAGCTTCCTTATGATCATTGTCTGCAGCCCAAGTTAAATAATCAATCCCTGTATCAATGTCTTTTTTTATACCTACACCTCTGTGGTACATAATCCCTACAGCAGCGATTGCATCGAGGATGCCACAGTCCGCAGCAAACTTATAATACACAAAGCTTTCATCAAACTTTTTTGATGTTTTTAATTCCTCCGCACGTTCAAAAGCCTTTTCTGCCGCCTCAAGAATCTCATCTTGTTGGGCTTGCTTGCATCCTGCTTCCAAGACGTAAAGATAGTACTCAAAAGCCTCTTCCTCACGCCCTTGCTTCTCTAAGATTTGCGCTAAATGAAATGCCGCGCTTACAGACCCCATGATCTTTTCTGCCCTAAGCAGCTCGATTACTTTCTCTTCTTTTTCTTTAGGAAGGAGGTTTTTCTCATAAATCTCTGCATAATGCGTTACTGCTCGGTTCCTTAATTTGCGTAATGGGCTTGTTTTATCTGTCTCTTTGCTAGCCTCAGCAATAACTCTTTCAAAGTGCATGATGCCCATATCAAGGATGGACTTGTCCTTGCTTATATAACCCTGAAACGTATAGGCAATCGTCGCAATCCAGCGCGCATAAATATTATTCTCCTGAATCGCTTTAGCAAAGCGTTCTCCAAAAGGGAGTTCCCCTGGCCGCCTAAGGACAGTGTTGTGCATTTGCTTTAAAGCGTCAAAATCTCCCTCAAGCCCTGCTTCAATAACTGATTGATTAAGTGGTGTGTTCCCTGTGTTGATATCCATAAGGCCGCTAGGGTCACAAATACCCGGCCTAATGTCAACAATTAAATGATATTCAATTACTATTAAAGGGCGGTTTATTACCTAAGGGGTAGTCTGGGAGGCCATTTTTTTTTCTTTTAACTCCTTCTCTTTAAGTAAGTTAAAGAATTCTTCCTGTTTTCTTTGCTTTTCTTGAAGCTCTTTGGTTATCTGCTGCGCGAAATTGCCCACTTTGGTCGCTTTTGCTGCTTCTAGCCCCAATTCCTGGAGCTCTTTCAAGCTCAGCCTTTCCCGCAAGATACTAGTAAAAAACAGATAGTCTCGCTCCATGATCTCATGATGGGGCCCTTTAAAAGCCTGGTAATCTTTTACAAAATCAATCAAATCACCTTTAAGTTGCTTGAAGGTCTGTTTTATAGATTTTTGATCCATATCGGGGTTCGTTGTTATGTGGCTCAAGGCAATCTGCCCAGCCTTCGTCCTTACGAGCTCTTCATACATTTTAAGGTTAGCATCTTTTGCCATGTAGCGAGGCCCCCCGCCCAAATGTTTCCTAAAGCTTCTAAATTTGCCAACATCAACTTCACTATCATAGTTCTCATGCAGTATTATCCCACGGATTACGAATTCCCAAGGGGAGTCTGGGGTGATTTGCTCCCAAAGCCGCTCAGCACGTTCTACATAGGCTTCTGGGTCTTCAACATATTTAGCTTGTCTAAGGATAAACTCGCCTAAGTGAAAGAGCCGCTCATCCATTTCTTTATCCATGCTTATTCCCGGTATTGCTTTTAAGTTCTCCCAGAGTGGGTCCTCTACCATATACTGAGCTAAAGTCTCCATCTTTTCTGCCCATGCTTGACCTTTATTTTCATCAGCATCTAGGTCGAACGTTTCCTTTTTCCAGGCGTCATCTACGTAGGCAAGCCCTTGCCGCATGAACCCGCGCATATAGTTCGCTTGCGCAACTATTTCTACGCAGGAGGAAGCCTCTGCACGCAGCGCAGTCAAGACCTGCTGAAGAGGGGAGGCCTCCCCATGACTTTGCTCATCTGAGGCTATGATCATCTGTATTTCCAGAGCCCATTGTCTTAATATTCTTAAGACTTCTATTTTTTCTAGCTCATGAAATTCAGCTAAAAGCACACCATACTTAGCCACCGAAAAGAAAATCCCTTTCAGCTTAAGTTTAGCCTGTTCGTGTCCATAGCGTATGGCTCTCAAGTAGCAATTAACAGCTTCTGTATAGTTTTGGAGAGGGCCGTATGGTTCTTCCAACACACGCAAAAGCGCATCAGGGTCGATCTTATTATCCTGTTGGATGACTCCCATCATATAAGCAGCCTCTGCGCACTCTTGGTCTGCGGCGAGTTTAAAGCATTTCATTGCTTGGTGGAGGCTCTGAAGCGATCCCTCACCATTCCAATAGCTCATCCCTAAGCTGAGCAGTGCTTCTTCGCCGTTGATTCGGGCCACTTCGAGCTCACACCTAAAGGCTTCCTCAAGGTCTTTTGTGCAGCCTTCTCCATGAGCATACAGATAAGCCAGCACATTATAAGCCTCCGGGTAATTGCACCTCAGCGCATTTTTATAACACAAAAAAGCAAGTTCTTTATCTTTTTCAACACCCGTCCCATAATAATGCTTAGCCCCTAGGCTATAGAAGGCCTGTCCATTCTCATTAAAGGCCGCAATGGTGTAAAGATCCCGCGCTTTCTCTTGGTTTTTCTTAACCCCAATGCCGTTATCGTACATGTAGGCCAGGTTATTCATTCCTTGGTAGCACTTCCTAGTAGCAGCCACATCAAAGTAATAAAAGGCAGTCTTTTCATTTTGCACAACGCCTTTGCCTTCCAGGTACATGATTCCTATAGAGGTAAATGCCTCCTTCTCATCCATTTCAGCAGCTTGCTTGAAGAGTTCTTTGGCCCGCGCATAATCCGCAGTGACTCCTTTCCCTTCATAATAGATTTTCCCAAGGATAAGCATCGCATAAGTATCCTCATTCAACACCATTTCTTCTAGGATATCATGAACCGCCGGGTGCTCTAAGCCCCGTAAGTTATGCAGCACGAGTAGATACACATAAGACCGTATCGAGCTTTGTCGTATATAGGCCAGGGTAGGGTCCTCAGTCCTTTTAGATACTTCGTTAATCACTCGCTCAAAGAGTTTAAAGGCTTTACCCTCTTTATTACCTCTATCTAGGAGGGCTTCTGCCCAAAGCCACACGGCGCGGTAATTCTTCTTCTTGCTCTCACAGAGCTCTCTAAACACTTCTCGTCCATAAATTTCTCCCTTTTTTTTATCAAGGAGTCGCTCTCGAAAGACCAATAGGTCGTCTTGGTTTCCAGAGAGCCCTGTTTTGATAAGGGTCCCAGGGTGGACTTTTTCTTCTTTAAGTGAATTATCCGAGGGTTCAGTAGAACTGAGAGGGGTAAGGGAGGGGGACATTGTATCCATATAATAAGCACAGCATGTTTTGTGCCCGCCTCTAGCCTTTGCACAGTGACGAAGGAACGACGGTGGGTAGGTTTATGATCATGCTAAGTGTACTGTTAAAGGGGAAAAAGGCTAGGGTAGATATTACGACTGTGTTTTGTTAGAGTGCCAAGTGTTATGGAATAAGAAAATCGGGCGCGGGCTGGGGCTCGGGCTCGAAGATAATGCCACGTGGTGTTAAGAAACATTATAAAAACTCCGTCTGCTAACTTGTGGCTCCTAGGCGATTTCAAAGGGCAGGTTCTCTTTCTGCCAGAGTAAATATCTTTCGCCCCTTTCCTAACACTCTGCAACATTATCCTCGAGCCCGAGCCCGTGTGCGAGCCCGAGCCCGATTAACGAGGCGCTTAAAAATCCCCACCCCCCCCATCTCAACAGCTCCAAGGCGCCCCATATCCCCAACCAGTCCCCCTTTCACCCCTCTTTTTATTGACAACAAACTCTCAATAATATATATTAATACTATACAAGGAATTCTAGTTAATTCCTTAACCCCTTATGAGTAAGCAATTTCCAAAATTCAACCCCAGTGACTGGGAGGAGGATCTCCCCTTTGATAAGATCTGCCTAGGGCATTTACCTAAGATTATGCAGCTGCTGGTCTTCGAGTACCTCCAGGAGTTTGATTACGACCCTCAGGCGCTTCTAGATATGCCGCTGAGCTATATCTTCCAAGACTTGCGCCGTATCCACGCCATCAAGATCGAGGAAAAGGCCGGGATAGATGCAGCGCTTAACCCGCAGAATAAGATGGCCATCTACCGTGAAGCCGTGAATGAGTTTGCCGGCTACGGTCACTACAAGCGTGCCAAAAAGTTTTCTGAAAAGTGTGAGGAATGGCGGGACTATTGCTACCGCGCCATTGCTGAACACGCTACCCGCCGTAAGGATTACGAAATTGGCGATGAGTACGCACATCAAGCCGGCTATTGGAAGCATTTAGCCTACCGCAATATGGCCGAGATCACCGCAGTAAATCGTGATTATGATTGGTCCGAGCTTTTTGCTGAAAAGGCAGGCAATGCCAAGGACGAAACGTATTGTTTAATTACCGTAAAAGCCGCCGAGAATGAGGACTACGACGTAGCCAAAGGCTTCGCAGGTAAGGCCGGCTACCTAAAAGACGCCGCCAAAAACCTAATGCAAGAAAAAGAGTGGGAAAATGAAGGCATCATCCCTAGAGATGAGGATTTTTAAAGACTAGTTATGATGCCGTCTTGTCGTCCTACGCTCGAGTATCCCGGAAAAACTTAGTTAACCCCACCCAGTTAATCATCTCATACCCAATGTCTTCACAGTACTGGGCAATCTCCGACTTTTCTTTCCCTGCGTGGTCTTCTACCAAGAGGATAGTCGGGCGGAAGCGCTCCCAATCGTTAGACTTAAGCACCTTGAGGTCATGGGCCTCACAATCCACACTCATGAAGTCAATGGTTTGCCCCTCAGGTAAGTGCTTCTCTAGCACATTTTCAAGGCGCTGTGTCTTGATCTTTTCTGAGGGTAGGGGGGTCGCACCACCTTTAATAAGCTCGTCTGCATATTCCTTCGAGAGGCTATTAATCGCACCTTCCTTGAAGCGGTAGTAGGTCAGCTCATCTTCTGTATCCGAGATGGCCGTATGCAGATTGATGTCACGCTTACGGTGCTTCTCAAAAAGCTTTATATGTTCTGCGTTCGGGTCAATATTGATGCCTCGCCAGCCCTTGTTCTTATAGAAAACATGAGTGTTCGAGTGCATCGCTGGGTGAAAGGCCCCCACATCAACATAGAACCCCTTCTTCTTGTCCAAGAACATATGCAGCAAGGAGGCATCTTCCCCAAACTGAGAGAAATGCGGGTTAATATGCTTCCAGTCAAAGGCACTAAAGCGCCTGAAGCTTCGTTTAATAAAAAGGGATGCAATCTTAGCGCGTAAAGCATTCATAAATCTCCCTCCATAAAATACACTCTATTCCCAATAGCAAGCCTTTTGCCCGCTTACGGTAACTGCTTGCTCAGGAACTTTGTAAACCACTTACGTGGTAGATCATACCACAAGTCATCCGTGAGGATTCCCACAGCTTTCAAGGCTTCTTTAGTCCTCTCAGGGAAGTCTACGGCCTTAGTTTTTTGCTCTTCTAATAAAAAACTTTTTTTGGTGGAGATGAAAGAAGCCTCGAGCTCGTAGTCATTTACATCATTACGCTCCCTTCCTCCAAACTCATTTTGGATCTCACCATAAATGCTGTCATAGAATGTGGCCTGCTGGGTAAGTTGAACTTTTTGCTCCTCTTCTGAGGCCTTCATGTCCACCTCCGGCATTCGCCCATAAAAACTATCACTCACTTCCTGGTTGATGTCATCCTCAGACTTAAGCCCACAGTTCGTTCGCCACGGCTCCCATTGTTCAAAAAAGTTCGCTATATTTTCAGCCGTACACGCTTTCATGAAGGTCGAAAATGTGTTCGCAATAGAAAGTTTTTTCGCCCAAAAGGGCCAGTACATCGTCTGGGTAGTAAGCCCGAACTCTAAGACTTCATTGAGTAAAATTAGGTGGTAAAGATAGTCTTCGAGCGGTTCTTTATGGCTGTAGTCACACATATACTCTCTAACTACACCATGGATAAATGCATTAAGCCCTACACTCATCAAGGCTCTTTCTTTATTTTGTTCATCCTCAATACTCAAGGCTCGCTGTATGAACATCTCCAGCTCAGCATTGTCAAAGGCTTCAGCCGTGTGGTCCATGCAGTCGAACTTACCTTCTCTTAGGTGCATACAGATGGTCTTAAACCATTCTGTCTGCCCAGCGGCTTTTAAGCTTTGCATATGGGCCAATAGGTAGTCCATACGCTTATAAACGTCCTCTTCAGAGAATTTAAAGTCTCTAGTCGTTGGTATCTGTTCTGCCCATTCTAAGATAAACCCCTGGTCTTCTTCACTTATGTCGCTATCCTTCAGTAGAGCCTCAAGGGTGTTCGTCCATTCCTCTACATCATTATGCTTTTGCTCATCAAGCAGGGGAAAAGCCACATTCTCCCAAAGGTTCCGGTAGGGTAGGTCAACCATATGGGTCAGGTTCACTAGCAATGACTCATCTCCAAAAGCTTTATGCTGCTTGGTCCGGGCGATCGCGTAATAACGTTTCAGTCGGCGCAGCTTACTCGGGCGCCTAAAAAACCAGTACCAATGGTCCTCGCGCTTATGCGCCATCCATTTGCGCATTGCCTTTTGCTTCCGGTTCAACTTTACAGCATCACGCTCTTCTTCCATCGCGTGGAATTCCGCAGGGTCCTGCAAGTGCGTACACCCCAGTACAGAATGCCGCAATCTACCTAAGAGCCCTTTAGGCTGTGGCCTTTCTGTATACACGTGTATTGTCGGCATAGAGTGGGCCATGCTGATGTCCTCAGCGCTACGGGCCTGAATGCCCTGCCCAAAGAAGTTACCCTGGCCATTCTCGATGAAGAATTCTTCTGTGTCAGGAAGTTTCCTAAAGTGCCCTTTACCCTCCTGCCTGGGTGTCATAAAAGGCCGGCATAATAGGTTTAGATCCTCTCCCTTATCTAGGGTGGAGGGTTGTCTATAGATCCCCGTTTGAATGTCCATATATCTCTATAATTATCTGCTATTTTCAATAATAGTAATGTACGATAGTGGGGCATTGTTGTGTATTTACTTACCCAATAAAGCCATTCAGCAGAAAAAAGCCACCCTAAAATAGGAAATTTAGTAACCAGTTATTATGAGGCGGTTTACCAACCTGCCGGTAAGGGGTAGTACACCTGCTTAGTCAATATTCCGTGCCTCAATAGCGCCTCGAGTGTTTTGGCCTCAGCTTCCTTTTTTTGCGCCTCAATAGCTTCATTCTTCCACTTTTCAAGCAGCTTCCCTTGGAGTTCTGCCTCTGCGATTTGCTCTATAGTTCTTTCAACCCGTTCTTTGAGGAGTTTTCCATCTTTTCCTCTGACACGCTTCCCATCCTCTGTGAGTTTATCTCGGATAACCGCAAATTCACCCTTTGCTTCTTCGTAGATAGCATCGTAAATCACTTTTGCTTTTTCAGGTGTATCCGTTGCTTCTGCTAATTTTCGTGTGACTTCGGCTTCGATCTCACTTTCTGATTTGTCTTGGCAATACTTTATCCAAGGTTTCCACTCTCTAAAGAAGTCTCGCAGCCGCTGCTCTGTGGAGGCATCAAAGAGTATTTTTAGTACATCATCTAAGCTGCGCTTCATCGCATAATTATCAAACTTCATGCCTGTTCCATGGAATCCAAAGTCTATGATCTTAGCCAGCAAACAGGCATGATAAAGGAAGTCCTCCAAGGGCTCATCATTCTTCCCATTCCCGGACGAAAACCCACGCATATCACATTCAATAACGCTTTGTATAAACGAACAAATCCCCAAGCTTACCAGGGCTTTCTCTTTTTCCTCAGGGTTGGTAAGGTCCAAAGCACGTTGGCAAGCCACCTCTAGCTCTGCCTTATAAAGGGCTACAGCCGTACGGTCTAAACATCTGTAGCTTCCATCTTCAAGGATCTCAAAGATATCATGCTGCTGCGCTTGGTTTAACACCTTTGAGACATCTTCATATTCAGTACGTTTAGTGACTAGCTGAATGGTAATCGCAATCACGCGCCGCTTCACTGCGTCTTGATCAAGCATCGCATCTTTAGTCTCCAGGGTTTGCTCAAACCAGTTTTGAACACACCGGATACGCTCCTGGGAGTCATGGTAAGTCTTGATAACACACTTTATCCTCCGTGCAAATTCCTGTTTAAACCGTATATGCTCTATACGATTATCTGCCAATGCAGTTGCAGCCTTCTCAAGTGTTTCCTCTTTAATCTTTTTAAAGTCAGTCCCTGCATAAAGCGCTTGCTCAAACTTTTCATTTAATACCCTTTCAAATGCTTCCATAAGGGAAGGTTCTTTGTTCGATTTTAGGTAAGAGCCTAACTTATGCACTAAATTAGAGATCCCCAAGTAAGATCCCCCTGAGCTCGCATCATACTTCTCCTGGAGCCAGGCTTTAAGCTCTCGCTGCACTCTAGCAGAGCTTAGTGGGTCTTCTATTGCATCAGTAAGCTTTTCCTCTAAGAGTTTCCCAAAAGCTTTGGCTTCATCGCCCCAAAGTTCCCTTTTCAATTTATCCTTAAGGGCTTCTTTTACCCAGGCTTTTAGTTCTCTTTTTTTAGTCTCATACACTTCAAATCGTCTGATTGCCTTAGCAAAGCACTCTTCTAATCTTACTCCAGTAAGCGTGGTAGCAAAGAGTTTTCTTAGCTCTTGGGTCTGCATCCGCTCTTCTTCTCTAACAATCTCTCTAAAGTGTGCGTTAACGGTGCTATGGAAGAAGCTCACATACTCTTCCCACTTTTCATCAGTGATTTTCTTTTGAGTATCTAAAAATGGGTTCGTGTCCCAAATGGCTTTGTGCGGTACACGTATTAAATAAGAGTAGTTAACAAAGTACAAGGGGCTCCTTTCCATGAAGCTACTAAGTCCTACGTGTATATTTCCTAGGTGCTCTTTTGTTTGTGCATCTCGGCTGAGTGCATAAATCTTTTTGAGTTTAGACATTAAGGACGCTCGCCAAGGTTTTGCCGCAAGCATTTCAGGGATCCACTTTTTTGCCCTAGCGTCTGCTGCCTGAATGCTAGATCCCATACCCAAAGTGAAGCTTTGGCCCATTATCCTACGCGTTTGCCCAGCCCATATAAAACTAGAAAGTCCCATCATGGCAGTATTTCGAAGCGAGACGCTCCCTTCCATTTCTCCCGTGCTCGTATTTATAAAATTAGCTTGGTCAAGCTCTATAGGGTAGGGGTTAAGTAAACCTCTCAAATTACTTGTATTTATAGTTTCTCTTTGTCTTAACGGAGGCTGTTGAGAGACAGTCTCTGTTCGGCTATCATAATACACCGAATTTCCTATCATGTGGTTTACATGAGGGAGCAGTCCAGGCAAGTGGGAAACATAACGGCGAGTAGGCTGCAAAGTGTTTTCCTGGTATGTCTCTGTATGAGTATTGCGAGAAGAGGGGGGCGACGAAGGAGGGGTTATAGGGTCCATGTTATACTGGCGTTACAAAGAGTCTAGTAGTCTGGGCTAGAGATTACGACTGTTTTTTTGTTAGAGTGCCAAGTGTTGTGGAATAAGAAGACGGGCAAGCTCACGGGCATGCTCACGTTTACGACCATAATGCCAAGGGGTGTTAAGAAATGTTATACGAACTTCGTCTTCTCATTTGTGGCTTTTAGGCGATTTCAGAGGGCAGGTGATCTTTTCCATTAGAGCAATATCCGCGGGATCCCTTCCTAACACTCTTTAACATTATCTACGTGAACGTGAGCACCTGTCCTTCGAAGCCTTGGCGAAGTAGGATGCCCGTGAGCTTGCCCGATTAATAGGCGCTCGAAATCCCTAACCCCCATCTCAACCCCTCCAAGGCCCATCTTATCCCCAACCCCTCTCCCTCTCCCTCATCCCCCCTGCCTTGTCCTTCGTAGCCTTGGCGAAGGAGGATTGACACTCTCTCACCACCCCTCAAAACTAATCCAATGTCTTGTAAATACTTCGGCACTGATGGCATCCGCGCACGCTTTGGCGCAGACCCGCTCACACCCGCATTTATTAGCCGTTTAGGTGCTGCTTTGGGGGAATATCTGTCTCAAAAGTTCCCCAACAAGAATCCTATTATCACTATCGGGCGAGACACCCGCAGCTCAGGCGAAGCTATCGAGGCGGCCCTATGCGCCGGCCTTGCTGCCTACAAGCCTCAAGTCTACAGCTTAGGCGTCGTGCCCACACCCGCAGTCGCGCTCAATCTCCAAGGCCTCAAGGCCCACCTAGGTATCGCGATTACGGCCTCTCATAACCCCGCTCAAGACAACGGCATCAAGCTTTTTAATCACCAAGGCTTCAAGCTCACCCCAGAGGACGAAGCCCTGATCGAATCCCTCCTAGAAAAAACCGAACCGGTCACCCCCTCTGACGAACGCCTAGGCGATACCTTCGACGGGCTGACCGTTTATACTGATTTACTCAAATCTATCTTGCCGCTGAATGCTCTGAAAGGCTGGAAGATCGTCGTAGATACAGCTAACGGCGCAACGACCTACAGCACGCCTTCAGTCCTTCAGCATTACGGCGCAGAACTGGTCCAACTCGGCAACACCATCCAGGGGGACAATATTAACGAGAATTGCGGTAGTGAATATCCGGATACATTGTCCGATAAAGTCGCAGAGTCTGGCGCCAAGGTAGGCCTAGCCCACGACGGCGACGGGGACCGCTTGGTCCTGTGCGACGAAACGGGTAGGGTAATCCCTGGGGATGCCCTCTTAGGCCTACTCGCTAAGCACGCCAAAACCCAAGGCAAACTCGCCAAAGATACCCTAGTCACCACGATTCAAAGCAACGCCGGCCTAGACCACGCTCTGAAGCAGTCTAACATCACCACAGCCCGGGCCAACGTGGGGGACCGCAATGTCCTTTATAAGATGCAGTCCCTAGGCGCCAACCTAGGCGGAGAGTCCTCCGGGCATATTATTTTCTCAGACGTTGCCACCACCGGCGATGGCCTCTTAGCAGCCCTCAAGGTGTTCGAGGTCATGTTAGAGACTGGCAAGCCTCTAAGCGAATTAGCAGCAGCCTTCACGCTTTTCCCTCAGGCCAGCACCGCGCTCACAGTCCCTAACAAACCTCCTCTAGAAACTTTGCCCACACTCACCGAGGCGATGCAATCCTTAGAGTCCGAGTTGTCCGGAACAGGCCGCATCCTAGTACGCTACTCAGGTACCGAGTCTAAGATCCGCCTCCTAGCCGAAGCTAAAACAGCCGACCAAGCCAACCAGTCCCTAGCCAAACTAGAAGCCGCCGCCACAAAAGACCTATTGCCATAGTAACGTCGTAGTTAAGTTGAAGCTTTAGCCTAAGTGAACAAAAACGGATAAATCACGTCGTAGCTCGAAGAGCGTAGACGGATAACTTACCGAACAATCTTAACCCCAGGATACTGCTCCCGAAGCCCAACAACAAATGCCTGTGTGAGTTGCTCACAGTAACTAAGGTTCAGGTGTTTCAGGTTCGAAGCCTGATTAATAATAGTCTGTATGTCCTCAGCAGTAGGTTGCTCACAGAAACTAAGGTTTAGGTGTGTCAGGTTCGGATTCTGAGCAACAATAGCCTGTATATCTTCAGCGGTAAGTTTGTCACACTCACGAAGGTCCAGGTCTGTCAGTTTTGGAGTCTGAAGTGAGAGTGTCGTAAGTTTTTTACAGCAACCGAGGTCTAAGTGTGTCAGGCTTGGAGCTTGAAGTGAGAGTGTACTAAGTTGGTCACAGTAAGCAAGGTTTAGGTGTGTCAGGTTCGGGGGCTTGGATATAATAGCCTGTATATCTTCAGCGGTAAGTTTTTTACAGTAAGCAAGGTTTAGGTGTTTCAGTTTCGGAGCCTGAATCGAGAGTGTGGTGAGTTGATCACAGAAACTAAGGTCCAGGTGTGTGAGTTTTGGAGCCTGAATCGCAAGTGTGGTCAGTTGTGTGCACCAATTAAGGTTCAGGTATGTCAGATTTGAGGCTTGAGCAATAATAGCCTGTATATCTTCAGCCGTAAGTTGGTCACACCCACGAAGTTTCAGGTGTGTCAGGTGCGGAGCCTGATTAACAATAGCCTGTATATTTTCAGCAGTAATTTGGTTACAGTCACCGAGGTCCAGGTGTGTTAGGTTCGGAGCTTTAATCGAGAATGTGGTGAGTTTTTCACAGTAATGAAGGTCCAGCTCTATAAGCTTTGGAGCCTGAAGAGAAAGGGTAGTGAGTTGGCTATACCCGGGAAGATTCAAATGTGTCAGTTTCGGAGCCTGATTAACAATAGCCTGTATGTTCTCAGCTGTAAGCTGTTTACAGTCACGAAGTTTCAGGTGTGTCAGCTTTGGGAGCTTTGCAACAATAGTCTGTATATCTTCAGCGGTAAGTTTCCTACAGTAACTAAGGTTCAACTTCCGTATATCTTTAAAGTTATGAATAAAACTATCAATTCGAGTCAAAAGTTGCTCCCTAGTTTCACGTCGATAGTCTCTTAAGTCCAACTTAACACGAGCATTCTGAGTAATTTCCCGTAAGCCCGCTGAGACACCAAGTAGTGGTCTTTTTTCTTTAGGCGTGAAATCCTTTATTATCCGCCACCAAAGTTCTACAGGCAATAGGTCGCCGGCCTGACACCCTTCCTCTTGCTTGTAGTACTTCATCATGTTCTCATGATTAAAAGGCTCCGGCGCCTCGATGGCCTCTTCCTGCCCAGCAGCAGCCAAGCCTAGTGCAGTAACATGTGTTATAGATAGTCCCATAATAATCAAAAAAACGCAGGCAAATTACCAAACAATCTCCACCCCAGGATACTGCTCCCGAAGCCCAACAATAAAATCCCGTGTGAATTGGTTACACCACTTAATATCTAAGTGTGTTAGTTTTGAGGCTATGGCAATAATAGCTTGGATACCTATGAAGGTCGAAGTTTGAACCGAGCGTTTGGTGAGTTGCCAACAGTAGCGAAGCCTTAGGTGTGTGAGGTTCGAAGCCTGAGTAAGAAGGGTCTGTATTGTCTTAGCCTCAAGTTTATTACAGCCAGTAAGGTCTAGGCGCTCTAGTTTATTAGCCTGAAGAAGTGAGAGTTTGGTAAGTTGGTTACAGAATTGAAGTTGCAGGCGTTCTAAGTTATTAGCCTGAATCGAGAGTTCCGTAAGTTCGTTACAGCAAGTAAGGTCGAGGTGCGTCAGTTTCGGAGCCTGAATAAAGAATGTGGCAAGATTTGGGTGCCCAGTAAGGTGAAGGTATTTCAAGTGCGGAGCCTGAATAGAGAGTGTAGTCAATTCGAAAAAACTACTAAGGTTCAGATGTTCCAGGTTCAGGGCCTTATCAATAATAGCCTGTATCTCTTTAGTCGTAAGTTCCATGCAACTAGCAAGGCCTAGGTATTTCAGGTTCTTAGCCTGAAGTAAGAGTGTCTCAAGCTGCTTACACTTGCGAAGGTCTAGGTGTGTGAGATTCGGAGCCTGAAGAGAGAGTTTCGTAAGCTGGTCACATTCAGTAAGGTCTAGGTGTGTCAGCTGCGGGAGTCTGGCAACAATATTCTGTATGTCTTCAGTGGTAAGCTGTCTACAGCAACTAAGGTTCAGGTATGTCAGCTTTGGGTGTTTCGCGACAATAGCTTGTATATCTTCAGCGGTAAGTTTCCTACACCCACTAAGATTCAGCTTCCGTACATTATTAAAAACACCAATCCGAGCCAGAAGCTGCTCCCTAGTTTCATGTCGATAATTCTTTAAGTCCACCTCAACAGGAGCATGCTGAGTAATTTCCTGAAAAACCTTTGAGACACTGAATAGCGGTCTTCTTTGTTTAGCTGTGAGGTTCTCTATCACCCGTCCCCAAAGTTCAGGTGGCAATATCTCTCTGGCCTGGCATCCTTCCTTTTTTTTGAAAAGTGCCAGCATCTCTTTAGAAGCCCAAGACTTCGGAGAAGCAAAAGACTCCTGCACCTCCATGGCCTCTTCCTGCCCAGCAGCCAAGCCTGGTGTAGCAACACGTGTTGTAGATAGTCCCATAATAATCAAAAAAACGCAGGCAAATTACCAACTAATCTCCGCCTCAGGATACTCCTCTTGAAGCCCAGCAATAAATGCCGGTGTAAGCTGGTAGCACCAACGAAGGTCCAGGTGTGTTAGGTGTGGAGCCTGAAGCGAGAGCCTGCTCAGTTGGTAACAAAAACTAAGATTCAGGTATGTAAGTTTCGGAAGCTGAAGCGAGAGTGCGGTAAATTGGTTACACCCCTTAAATTTCAGATATGTCAGGTTCGGAGTTTGATACGAGAGTGTGCTAAGTTTCATACACTCTCGAAGGTTCAGGTGTGTAAGGTTCTGAGCTTGAAGCGAGAGTGTGGTAAGCTGTTTACAGAAACTAAGGTCCAGGTGTGTAAGGTTCTGAGCTTGAAGCGAGAGTATGGTAAGCTGTTTACAGAAACTAAGGTCCAGATGTGTAAGGTTCGGAGACTGATCAATAATAGCCTGTATGTCCTCAGCCGTAAGCTGTGTACACCGACTAAGTTTCAGGTATGTCAGGTTCAGGTTCTCTGCAACAATATCCTGTATATCTTCAGC